>Ga0160470_100089_pt1 | contig 112470 bp, 95 predicted proteins | sample HID1973I_E11MG_FD_108214 | JGI IMG/M metagenome (GOLD analysis project Ga0160470, IMG submission 108214) | Enriched mosquito-associated microbial communities from UW Madison campus, WI, USA - HID1973I_E11 MG | ecosystem: Host-associated > Arthropoda: Insects > Digestive system > Unclassified ... | reverse complement strand
CCACGGAGCAGGACCGGAGTGAGGGTATGCCGAGCCCAGGCGAGGCACCGGACGAAAGGGGCAAGAGCGTTTGGTTACTTGGCGCTCTTCCAAGTGACTCGCTGTAAAAGCGAAACCAATAGCAGCCGTGACCGCAGCAATGGATATGTACACCATCAAGAATTTCACCGCCAATCAGGCCGCCATCGCGAGCAGGCTCACTCCCACAATTTGAACCGGGTGCATCAGGGAAATACTCATCGGCTGTGAGGCCGCCATCGCGAGCAAGCTTTGCTCCTACAACATGGATTGACTATCAGGCCCTTTCACAGGCACCCCATCCTCCTCAGGCAACCGCTCAGGCTTCGGATGCAACGCGTCCCACAACTGCGCCGCCCCAGGAAACTCCGTACCATCCTCCGCGCTCAGCTCTTCAGGATCATAACGACTCAAACACCCCTCCCCCAACGTAGCGGGCGCTTTGGAAGTTGCTTTATCAAGTGGATCAGCCATCAACAAATCCTCATGTCAGAAACGGCAAAGGGCCTGAAGCGATTGAACGCCCAGGCCCTTCGAATTTCAACACGTAACCGATAGCGGTCAGAACACCACAGTCTTGTTACCGTGAACCAACACGCGGTCTTCCAAGTGATAACGCAGGCCACGGGCCAACACCATCTTCTCCACATCGCGCCCGAAACGCACCATGTCTTCAATGCTGTCGCTGTGGCTGACGCGAACCACGTCCTGTTCGATGATAGGACCGGCGTCCAGCTCTTCGGTCACATAGTGACAGGTAGCGCCAATCAACTTCACGCCGCGCATGGACGCCTGATGATACGGCTTGGCCCCGACAAACGACGGCAGGAAGCTGTGGTGAATGTTAATGACCTTGTGCGCGTACTCGCTGCACAACTCCGGCGGCAGGATTTGCATGTAGCGGGCAAGCACCACCACTTCAGCATCGTGCTGTTTGACCAGACGCGAGACCTCGGCGAATGCCGGTTCCTTATCCTGTGGATTGACCGGTACGTGGTAGTAAGGAATACCGTGCCACTCGACCATGCTGCGCAAGTCGTCGTGGTTGGAAATCACGCAGGAGATTTCGCAGTCCAGTTCATCACTGTGCCAGCGGTGCAGCAAATCGGCCAGGCAGTGGGATTCACGGCTGGCCATCAAGACAACGCGCTTCTTCTGCGCGGTATCGGTAATGCGCCAGTTCATCGAGAACTCTTCGGCAATCGGCGCAAACGCTTCGCGAAAGGCTTCGAGACCGAAGGGCAGCGAGTCGGCACGAATTTCGTGACGCATGAAGAACCAGCCACTGAGATTGTCCGAGTGATGGCTCGCTTCAGTGATCCAGCCGTTATGTGACGCCAGAAAGTTACTGACTTTAGCAACGATGCCGACGCGGTCCGGGCAAGCAATCACCAGCCGAAAAGTGCGCATGAGGGGGAGACTCCAGAACTTCGCAAAGGCCGCCATTCTAGCGATTGCGCAGCAAAACTGCAGTATTGATGATGCCTTGCCGTGCAAGCGGGCGCTAAAAGAGATTCCGCTGACATAGGCGACCCGCGCGATGGTGCTCTTGTGGCGGTTATTCAAGAGTCAATTGTGAATATTCGTTAAGCACGACTCACTAATAATTAACTGCGCACCGGGTTAATGCCCTGTTGACCGTAAGTGAATTAAATAAAACGACGGTTAAATGTTTACTTGATGAAACACCCTGACTATTATTGGCCCACTGTCACCTGCTATCCAGCGCCCAACATAAGGTAGTCACCATGTCCTTGATCAACGAATATCGCGCCACCGAAGAAGCTATCAAAGAGCTGCAAGCCCGTTTGAAGAACCTGTCCCAAGACGACAAACTGCAAACCGAGCTGGAATTCGAAGGCAAACTGCGCACCTTGATGGGCGAATACTCCAAGTCCCTGCGCGATATCATTGCGCTGCTGGACCCTGAGTCCAAAACCAAAGCACCACGTGGCGGCGCAGTAAAAACTACTGGCACCAAGCGCGCTCGCAAAGTTAAACAATACAAAAACCCGCACAACGGCGAAGTCATCGAAACCAAAGGTGGCAACCACAAGACTCTGAAAGAGTGGAAAGCCAAGTGGGGCGGTGACGTGGTTGAAGGCTGGGCAACTCTGCTGGGCTAAGCCGCAGAGCTGTCGCGGACAGATCTGCGATAGAAAAGAACGCCAGCTGACGCTGGCGTTTTTTTATGCCTGGCATTCAAGCCCGGGCATGTTCGTTTTCAAAGATTCAAACGAACGCGTAATGCCTGGACATATTTCTGCCATTCATCGAGCACCGCTCGCTGGGAAGGTGTTGCAGTAAGAATCAACCGGGCTGCAGCTTCTGCAAAAGAATCCAGCGTATTCGGCGCTCCCCACTCAGGTGCCGACAAACGTTGCTGACAGAATAATTGCCAACGTTCCTGCTCAGGGATACTCAAGGTGTCGGGGAAGTTACGGGCGCGATATCGAAACAATAATTCAGGCAAGCGTTCATCATCGAACGGCCACTGTTGTTGTGCTAATTGCGCCGGGTCGGCCACCCGGACTTGCTCACATAGACGACGATCCCGATCACCGATAAAACCATCGTATAACTGTTGCTCAGGATCCTCGCTCTGGGCGAAGTCCTCTCGGGCATAGATGGCCTGAACTTTATCTTTCCAAACATCTTGTGCGTCACTTAGCCGCAGCGCACGTGCCTGATAAAGCGCCATATCCAGCCCAAGGCGTTGCTGGTCTTGCGTACGCAGAACCGCCAACGGTGCAACCACCGGACATTTGTTGATGTGGATGAGTTTGAGAGGCACCGGCAACTCGCCGTCGAGCAGATCATCTCGTCGGGTGTACAGCCGCTGGCGCAAAGACTCGGCGTCCAGGGCCAGCAAGCCTTCAGGATCCAGGTGCAAATCGCAGACGATCAAGGCGTTTTTGTTGCGCGGGTGCCATGCAAGCGGCAACACCACCCCGACATAATGACGCGCCGCCGAAAAGCGACCCGATATGTGCACCATCGGCTGCAACAGCCGGATCTGATCCATCACTTTCTGCTTGCTGCGCAACTGGAACAACCAGTCATAGAGCTTCGGCTGCTTTTCCCGTATCAGGCGCGCCAGGGCTATGGTGGCCCGAACGTCCGACAGCGCTTCGTGGGCATGGCCATGATCGATGCCATTGGCAGCGCTCAGGCGTTCAAGTTTGAGCGTCACCCGCCCCTCTTCGTCCGTCGGCCATTCCAGGCCATCCGGGCGCAAGGCATAGGCGGCGCGCACGACATCGATCAGGTCCCAGCGACTGTTACCGCTCTGCCACTCGCGTGCGTAGGGGTCAAAAAAGTTTCGGTACAAGCTGTAGCGGGTCATCTCATCGTCAAAACGCAAGGTGTTGTACCCGGCGCCACAGGTGCCCGGCGCTGCCAGTTGGGCATGCACGCGGGTCATGAAATCGGCCTCGCTCAACCCTTTTTCGGCCAGGCAATTCGGAGTGATGCCCGTGATCGCACAGGCCGCAGGATGAGGCAGGATGTCTTCGCTGGGCTGACAGTAAAGATTGACCGGCTCGTCAATCTCATTCAAATCGAAGTCGGTACGAATACCCGCGACTTGCAGCGGACGATCGCAGCGAGGGTTGATGCCGGTGGTTTCATAGTCGTACCAGAAGATGGAGGTCACGGGCTATTCCTGAACTGAAGATCGGCAAAGTCTAGGCGTTCACCTCCCGCCCCGGCCAGCATTCTTGTGATTCAGTCATCTCCCGTTACTTACGGCGCGTTACATAGTGATGTCGTTCCCCCCCGAGAGACTGCTAGCATCGGACGCACATCGAATCCCGAACAGGCCACACCAAGGTTGCCCATGCTCGAGACCACAGCACTGCCAAGGAAAGCGACGCTGTCCCCGCCACTGGATACGCGGCACCAGGTCGAAACGCCGGAAGGCATCGACTTGCCATTGCGGCCGGCCGGGCTAATGGTGCGAGCGGTGGCGTTCGCCATCGATCTGGCGCTGCGCGGGCTGATTCTGGGCCTGCTGTTTATCGTGTTGGCGTTTATGGGGAAGCTGGGCGCCGGGCTGGGTTCCATCCTGCTTTTTATGGTGAGTTGGTGGTATATGGTCCTGTTTGAAGTACTCAATCAAGGCCGTTCACCGGGCAAGCAATGCATGGGCCTGCGGGTGGTGCAAGACGATGGCACACCCATCGGCTGGTCCGCATCCTTGCTGCGCAACCTGCTGCGATTCGTCGATATGCTGCCGTTCGGTTACTTCCTCGGCGCCATCAGTTGCCTGCAACACCCCACCTTCAAACGCCTTGGTGATCTCGCCGCTGGCACCCTTGTGATCTACCGCGAACACCCCCTCACCCGACCGCAACTGGCTGAAGTCGAACCCCGACGACCCGCCGTGCCACTGACGCTGGTCGAGCAACGCGCCATTCTTGGTTTCGCCGAACGCCAACCTGAGCTTTCCGAGGCGCGGATCAATGAACTCGCCTCCATCCTGGCAGAGCCTTTACACCTTCCAGCGTCACAGTCCGTGGTCGAGCTCAACGGCATCGCCCGCGGTTTGTTGGGCCCCGCATGAAGCAAAGTCTTTTCGAGAGTCGGCACAAAACCGAATGGGAGCGATTTTCGCTGACGCTTGATGCCTTGGAACGGGGCAGAAAAACGTCTCGGACGGGCAGCTTTCCAAGCGATTATCGGCGCCTCTGCTGCCAACTGGCCCTGGCTCGGGAACGCGGCTACAGCAGTTTCCTGATCGACTCGCTGCAGCAACAAGTCCTGCGCGGTCATCAACAGCTTTATCGACATCGCAGCCAACTGGGTACCCATGCACTGGCGTTCATATTGGCGGACTTCCCCCGGCTGGTGCGTGAGCAATGGCGGTTTGTTCTGGCGGCCGGTCTGCTTTTCTTTGGCAGCCTGATCGGCTTCGCGCTGTTGGTTTATCTGTTCCCGGACCTGGTCTACAACCTGATCCCGGTCGAGCAGGTCAGTCAGATGCAAAGCATGTACGACCCCGACGGCGGTCACTTGGGGCGCTCAGCGGAAAGAGCCGCCAGCGAAGACTGGGTCATGTTCGGTTACTACATCATGCACAACATCGGCATTGCCTTTCAGACCTTCGCCAGTGGTGTGCTGTTTGGCCTGGGCAGTGCATTTTTCCTGGTTTACAACGGCTTGATGATTGGCGCGGTGGCCGGGCATCTCACGCAGATCGGCTTTGGGCAAACCTTCTGGTCATTCGTGATCGGCCATGGCGCTTTCGAACTCACCGCCATCGCCCTGGCCGGAGCCGCAGGCCTGCAACTGGGCTGGGCGTTAATTGCACCGGGTCGTCTGCCTCGCGTCGAAGCCCTGCGATTGGCGGCGCGCAAAAGCGTGCTGCTGATTTGCGGGGTCATGGTGTTTCTGCTGATTGCCGCCTTTATCGAAGCGTACTGGTCGTCGATGATCGCGCCCGCGCCCACCATCAAATACCTGGTCGGTGCACTGCTCTGGATATTGGTGGCTATGTATTTGCTGTTTGCCGGTCGGACTCGCCATGCGTCTGAGTGATGCGAGCGTAGTCATCCGTCCCCGCAACCACTGGGAAGCCATGGACCTTGGCGTACTTCTCAGTCAGCGCCACCGACGCCTGTTGATGACCAGTTGGGCAATCGTGACCTTGCCAATCTTCGTGCTGCTGAGTTGGGCGTTGTGGGACTCGCCATCGCTCGCCGTGTTCATCTTCTGGTGGCTGAAACCGGCGTTCGAACGCCTGCCGCTGTACATCCTCTCCAAAGCCATGTTCGGTGAAACACCCACCCTGAAACAGGCACTGCGCCAATGGCCGCGCCTGCTCAAACCACAACTGCTGGCCAGTCTGACCTGGCGACGCCTGAGTTTGAGTCGCAGCTTTCTAATGCCCGTGGTGCAACTCGAAGGCTTGAGCGGTCAGGCGCGGCAACAGCGCTTGCAAGTGCTGTTGCAACGCAATGCAGGCGCCGCCCAGTGGCTGACGATCATCGGCGTGCATCTGGAAAGCGCGTTATGGATCGGCCTGATGGTGCTGTTCTACCTGTTACTGCCGCAACAAATCGAACTCGACTGGAGCTGGCAAACCTTGATCACTGCCACGCAGCAGGACTGGCGGTGGCTGGAACACCTGACGAATGCCTTTTACGTCCTGGTGCTGGTGGTGTGGGAACCGATTTATGTCGCCTGCGGTTTCAGCCTTTACCTGAACCGGCGCACGGTGCTGGAAGCATGGGATATCGAACTGGTGTTCCGTCGATTGCGCCAGCGTCTGGCGAGCACCGCGGGGGTCCTGCTGATGGCGGCGCTTCTGTGGGTTCCCGCTATGCAAACCACGTGGGCAACTGAGCCGGTCATATCACCTGACACCCCGCGCCTGCTGGAGCAACCGCTCACCAGCCAGGCGTCTCGGGACAGCATCAAGGCGCTTCTCGATCAACCACCTTTCAAAAACAAGGAGAGCGTCACCCGCTATCGGTTCGGCGAAGAAAACCCGGCCGCCGAAAATGCTGGCGATGACAAGCTACCGGCATGGCTGAGAGCACTTCTCAAGTTGCTGGATGCTCAACGCTTCGGCGCCATCGCCGCGCTGATTGAAGTCGTATTGTGGGGGGGAGTGATCGGTGCAGTGGTGCTGGTCATCTGGCACTACCGCGACTGGCTGCGAACCTTCGTCAGCCGGCGATCGAGTACCACGAAAAAAATCGACCGCCCTTTGCCGCAGCAGGCATTCGGCCTCGATCTCGCCCGGGAAACGCTGCCCGCCGATATCGCCGCCAGTGCCGAAAACCTTTGGCAGAGTCACCCTCGAGAAGCGCTCGGCTTGCTCTATCGCGCACTGCTCAGCCATTTGCTGCATGACTGCAACATGGCGTTGAAACCCGCCGACACCGAAGGCCAGGTACTTGAGCGCATCGAACGCCTGCAACAACCGGCTCTGCTGGCGTTCAGCAGAAACCTGACCGGACACTGGCAAAACATGGCCTACGGACATCGCCTGCCACCAGGGCCTGCGCAACAGGAACTCTGTGACGGCTGGCGGGCATTGTTCGGTACGGGAGCCTCGCGTTGAAACGGGCCAGGCTGATGACGATCGGTGGGCTCATCGCTGTGCTGGTGACTGCGCTCGCTGTGTATCTCTACCTCGTGGCAACGCCCTATCAGACCGAGATTGATCACGGCCCCGCTCCCGAAGCCCAGGCCAATCCATACCTGGCTGCCGAGTACTTTTTGCGTAAACAGGGTCTGACCGTTGGCCACGCCAACAGCCTCGACGTACTCCCAACGCTCGATCCGCGCCAGCACAGTCTGTTGCTGTTCGGGGACCGCTACAACATGAGCCCGCGTCAGATCGACCAGGTGATGAACTGGACACGGGCCGGAGGTCGACTGCTGTTTGTCGCTCAATCGTTATGGGATGACAAAACCGGTCAAAGCAATGACCTGTTGCTCGACCGGGTTCAGTTGCATCAGTCCCTGAGCAAAAACCTCAAGGAACCGCCGCCCGATCTCGACAACGACCGGTTTCCCAAGCTGACCAAGCTGTACCTGGAAAACGAAGACGCGCCGGCCTACGCAGGTTTCGACACGGCGTTTCACCTCGAAGACCCGAACAACCTCGCTCAGTCCTGGGCCAACAGCGCCAAGGCCACGCACATGATGCAGCTCAATCACGGGCTCGGCTCAATCATCGTGGTCACCGATGCAGACCTCTGGAAAACCCCGGCCATCGCCCAGTATGACAACGCCTGGCTGCTCTGGTACCTGACCGCTGACACAAGCGTGACCCTGATGTTCAACACCGATCACGACAGCCTGCTGACGTTGCTGCTGCGCTATTTCCCTCAGGCACTGGTGGCCCTTGTGGCGTTGATCGGCCTGGGCTTGTGGCACGTCGGCATGCGCAGCGGTCCGTTGCTTGCCCAGGCACCGAAAGCCCGCCGACAACTTCAGGAACACCTGCGTGCCAGTGCCGATTTCATGCTGCGCCGCAAGGGTCAGACCCACCTGCTGCAAGCCCTGCAGCAAGACATCCTTCGGCGTGTCCGGCGCCGTCACCCCGGTTTTGATCAACTCGGCGTTGCCGAGCAATGGCTGGTGCTTTTACGCCTGACCGGCCAACCCACACGCGCTATCAGCCAGGCCATGAGCCCGCGACCGAAGCAACGGCTCAACAAGGCCGACTTCAGCCGCCAGGTCGCCCACCTGCAAACCTTGAGGAACGCCTTATGATCTGACACCTTGCAAACGTTAGATTCGCACTATATTAGAAAATGCCCCCTACGAACTCATGCCAGAGCTGGTGATTAAAGGGGATCTAATGGCCCTCAATCTGCTAAATCAGACTAAAGGGATTCGGAGTCTGACCAATGCAGGGGATGACAGATGGAGCTTCTGAGGGCGACTAAGGATTTAGTGATCGATGGGCACCCGTATCCCGGTTTCCCAATTCTGCTGTGGGACTCGATGGAGAGTTGCATCCCCGTCAATCAGTTCTTTCGCCACTACCTGCTTCGCGGGTCTATCGGATCAAAGCGTTCCTGGCCCAGTACTGGACGCGCCCTTTATGATTTCTTCAGTTTCCTCCAAGCACATGAACTGGACTGGCGCAACGTTGATCGTGGCGAGGCAAAGAGTCTTGTGGCGGCCTATCGAGATTATTGCCTGGAGACGTGCGAACTGGCATCGAAAACCACTCGCCAGCGCCTGACTTACATCTGCGAGTTCTATAAGTACGCGCTGAAGGAGGGATGGGTAAAACGCCTGCCCTTTACCTATGAAGAGCGCGCGGGGAGACGTAAAACAGGCTTCCTCGCGCATGTCGATGCCAGTGGCGGCAAGATTATGGCAAACGATGTGATGCCGCGTGTCCACAAGACCCTGCCCAAGTTCCTCAGCATGTCCGAGATAAAGTCGCTCTTGGCCGCAGCGGAGAATCCCCATCACCGAATGATGATGCGCCTAGCGTTGCATACGGGTCTGCGCCGCGAAGAAATCGCCGCCTTCCCGCTAGCGTATGTCTTCGACCCAGACAGGGCTGCACGAGCCGAACGTAACCTCCGTATCCGGCTCGATCCGTTCGACGGCAGCGGCATGGCAACTAAGGGCAGAAAGTCGAGAAATATTTACATCAGCCGCCTGTTCATGGCCGAACTCCATCGCTATATGACGAAGGTGCGCGGTGATCGCGCCTGGCTAAGCAAGTCCTCACCACAGGCGCTGTTCCTCAATCAGTCCGGTAAACCCTATGGCGACGACGGCAAGAGCCTCAACCGGATCATCAGCAGGATCGGCAAACGGGCTGGAATTAAGGTCCATATTCATATGCTTCGGCATTCCTACGCCACCCATACCTTAGTCAGCCTTCAGCGTAACCCTGCGAGCGGGCTGGATCCCTTGGTGTTCGTTCAGCGGCAACTCGGCCACAGCTCGATTCAGACGACCATGGTGTACCTGCACCTGGTCAACGAAATGGCTGACGAAGCGGTGCTGGCGTATGACGATGAGTTGAACGCACTGGCGGGGGCCGATGATGAGCAAGCGTAAGGTATTTACCAAGACCGATCTCAGTGTCGCTGAAGTCGAGCACAGCCGCGACGCGACAGGCAATGTATTGATTCTGCCCGATGCCATACCTCCGACGAATACCACTGTCGAATTCAATCGAAACGTCTCAAGAAACCGTAGGTTCTGCTTTGCTCGCTGGTATGGCGTTGGCATCGACCCCATCACCTATGCCTGTCAGCGCCAGATCGAACGATTCCTCGCTGGCCAAGAAGGTCCTCTCGCGGACTGCACAGTAGTTAGCCTTTGCCGGAATGGACTAAACACTTTTCTCGACAGCTGCGTGCTGCGAGCGACGGCTTTAGGCCGTATTTTGACACTGGGTGATGTGAACCGGGACATGATCGACGGTTATCTCGGCCATTTAGCTGGGCGAGGGACAGCAATCACCAGCCAGAAGGTCCATTACACGAAGACTAAGTCAGTGCTGTACACCTTAGGGCTGCGTGGGCTTATTCCCCTGGTCATCTCCGGTGATGCGGCCACCTTCCCGCGTAATCCCTTTCCTAACTCCAACCGCCACCACAAAGGCGAGACTGCTCTAACAAAGCGCGAGCGACAATCGTTCAGCTTGGCATTACGGCAGGCAATAAAGCCTATTTGGGACAACGACGCGCCGGTGACGGGGGAACTTCTAGCCTTTGCACTGCTGGTCGTGGCTTTGCATACCGGACGCAATACCACGCCACTGCTGGAAATGGGGCGCGACTGCCTGCGCTCACACCCAAAGGCTGACACAATGTTCCTAGTGCTGTTTAAGCGGCGCGGCTATAACACCAGCAAGGTGGCGCTGCGCGCAGCTTCGGCCGCCCCCCTTCTGGAGTCCACGCCGAGCGTGAGAACCAATGTAGAGCGCTTGATCCGCCGCATGATAGCGCTAAGCGAGCCCCTTGATGCAGCAGCCCCGGTCGACCTCAAGGGCCGAGTGTGGCTGTATCGCAGTCGAGTCGACGGTCAGGTCAAGACGTTGAACCTAGAAACTTTGAGACGTGCGACAACTCGTCTCGTAAGCGAGCATGGTCTGAAAGACAGCAATGGTGAGCCGTTGCGCATCAACGTCTCTCGCCTCCGCAAGACCTTCGCCAACCGAATCTTCGAGCTTACCGACGGCGATTTAGCGACCACGGCTGCAGCACTCGGCAATACACCGCAGGTGGCCGATCAAAACTACCTGGCGCCCAACGAGAATACCCGTCAGAACTGGCAGTTCATGGGCGAGGTACTGGTACAGGAGTTGCTGACTCGGAGCATCGGTGCAACCTTCAAAGATACCCCTGTGGGTCGCTGCGCAGATCCGGTGAATGGCCAGTTCGCCCCAAAGCGCGAAGGCGCAATTTGCATGAACTTCATGAACTGCCTGCGTTGCAAGCATTACGCAGTGACGGCCGAGGATTTGTACAAGCTGTTCAGCTTCTACTTCCGCGTGCTGACCGAGCGCTCGCGTATGGACAAGCGGCGCTGGGCACGAGAGTACGCTCACATCCCCCGTTTGATCGATAACTACATCGTTGCCGAAGGACTTCGGCGAGGCACTTTCAAGGCCGGAGCCGTGGAAGCAGCCCGGGGACGCGCCCGAACCCTTCCGCACCCGTTCTGGTCAGTTGATCTGATCGACAGTCTGGAGGTGTTTGCATGAACGCCAACATCCTGGAAGTACCTTGGGATGCTCTTGATAACCAACCGAGAGATGTGCGTGGGCTCTCAAAATCCGAACGCGACGCCCTGATTATCAGCGCCACACAAGTCGATGGGCACTGGGTCATTCTCAACCGTTATGACGACGACATTTGGCAAATTGATGGCTTCGCCACTAACGTGCCAATTAATCATAAACGGCTGAATTTTGGTACCTTGCCGCCGGCCTTTCGGACGGTGATGAAAGCAATAGTGTACCGCTACATACGGCGTGGGCGTCGCGGGGCGGGTCGGCCTAAAGGCGGCATAGTTCGACAAACTTTTATCAATGCGAGGGCATTTTTGCGCCACCTAGAAGCACTGAAGGTTGATCATTTCGGCGCGGTGACGCCTCTTATCTGCGCAACCTATGTGGCTACTTGCAAGGCGCGGCTCCAAACCAGCCGATCCCGCGGAAAACCCCTGTCACCGCGTGGGCTCCAAGCCATTTTCAGCACCGTCGAAGCACTCTATGAATTGAGCCAGTACACTGAGGACAGAATGCCGGATCACCCTTGGCCCGAGACTTCCGCGCAGGAGATGGCAGGGCTTATTGGCAGCGTACAGGGAGGAATGACGCCGCTGATTCCAGATGATGTGTTCTGCACCCTGTTCAAGCGAGCCTACCAACAGGTTGAACGCGGCCAGCAACTGCTTGACCTGCAAAAGGTGATGCATGCCGAAGCGGCGCGGCGACATGGGCAGACAGGAACTGGCATCGCTTATGCTAAAAACTGCCAACTCAGGAAACTGGGTTGGAAGGGGGGTCTGAAAGCGTTTAACAGAGCGATGCTCGATTTGCGCACGGCGTGCTATATCGTTCTCGCTAGCACCTCCGGCTGTCGCCATCATGAGTTAGCCAACCTCCAATTAGGCGCACATCACCGCACCCAAAACGATGAAGGCACCGTCTACCACTGGATGCGTTCACGGTCAGACAAGACCGATGTCGGAATCCATGACTGGATGATACCCGAGGCCGCCGTACGTGCCTTGCGCATCATGGAGCGCTGGTGCGCACCCTACCAGGCTATGATCGCCGCGGAGACACTGCAGCGGCGCCGCTCCAACCCACATGATCCGCAGATTACTGAGGCGCACAAGCATCGCTACGCACTCTTTCTCGGCGTGTATCCGAGACAAGGCAACCAAGTGCGCACCCTAACCAATCATTCGTTGGGTAAAAATCTCAAAGCATTCGCTCAGGACTGCGGGCTGAGTTGGGATCTCGCCAGCCACCAGTTTCGCCGTAAGTTCGCCAACTATGCCGCCCACAGCCGCTTCGGCGACCTGCGTTATCTGAAGGAGCATTACGCGCACTGGTCGCTGGACATGACCTTAAGCTACGCCATGGACGATAGCTGGGGACAGCACCTGGACCTTGAGCTTTACGCCGATGTTCAGGGGGAGCTGGAAGACATAAAACTAGGCATCGTTGATAGCTGGCTGGGAGACGAACCCTTAGCCGGAGGCTATGGCAGCGCCCTTAAGCATTTTCAGCGGGAGCCAAAAAATCTGCTGATCTACAAGGATCGTGCCTCATTGGTGAAGTCTATTGCCGAAAGCACTGCAATTCGTAGCAACGGACATGCATGGTGCACAGCGGACGATGTAGGTTGCGTCGGTAATAACCTTGAGCGTACCCGTTGCGGCGGCGGCTGCAACCATGCCGTGATCGGTCGCCGTCACGCGGCCATCTACCAGCGACAATACGATGATCTGAAAGGCCTGCTACATTGCCCGGACATCGGCGAGGGCGGTCGCCAGCGCGTTGAGCGCGACCTGAATCGCTGCCGTGATGTACTGGCTCAGCTGGGCATGGATCCGGAGACTTTGATCGAATGAAGCCCAAGGGTAAAGGAACCAACTACAAGCCGGCGGAGGATCGCGAAAGGGACCTGAAGCTCGCTCTCTCTCGCATTAAGAAAGGCCGGTCCCGAATCGGGGAAACCAAAGTTACTATTACCGCAGTTGCCCGCGAGGCAGGCGTATCAACGGCACTGATCCATAACTACTATCCTGGCATCGCCGAGGCTATCCGCGAGGATCAAGGACGCTCTAGTCGAGCCATGCGAGATGTGAAGCACCAAGACTTGATTGCACAGCGCAAGAAGGCCGCAGAATACCGTCAAGAGATAAAGGAATTGCGCGCGCAGATCGCCCATCTCGCGTCAGTCAATGAGGTGATATTAGATGAAAACCGCGTGTTAAAGGCCAAGATGAGCGATCGCAAGGTGGTCGATCTGGTTTCGAGGAGTTCGTAGGTTTAGTTATCCCCCTAACCTACCCTGATAATCCTCACCATTTTTAGATGTAACACGCCATGCTTTTCGGTATCTGATCAGCCAAAATCCGCGGTAAGGGTAGAATTCCCTCAGTAACACACAGGTGTCCACATATAAATTTGAGCAACAACGATGCAGAGAAATTCGCATATTTTGTTCCTTGATTTTGATGGAGTGCTGCATCCGGACGCCGTCTATATGCGGCGTCAGAGGCCGATACTCAAAGCTGAAGGGGCACTATTTATGTGGGCACCAATTCTGGTACAAATACTCGATGACTTTCCAATGGTCTCGCTTGTATTGAGCACCAGCTGGTTTAGACACCTCGGCCACAAATGAGCGGTTCGCCATCTACCTCGAGAACTGCAGGATCGGGTCATTGGCGCGACCTGGCATAGCTCAATGGCCAAGACGTGGGTCGATGAAACACATTGGGATGAAAGCTCAAGATATAATCAGATTTGACGGTCCGCTGCCCACTCACAACTGCAGAAGTGGATTACACTTGATGATGGGCAAGGATGGGCGGAGAGTTCATTAGGGCACTTGGTAGCGTGCAACCTGCCTAAGGCCTTAGCTCTTCACACCCAAAACGAGCTAAAAGGCCGTATTAAGGAAATGTGCTTCTGACTAAAATTTCTGCATAACCTTACTTCGACGACAATGCGCAGAATACTTAAGCAACCTGGTTTTCCTCTCCATAATAACCCTCTCCTTTCGCGCGCTCATCCTTCCAGGATTGGATAAGCTCATCGATGCTTTCAACATTATGCGACTCGATCTCCCCGAAATCGGATCGTCGCCATTCATCGAATGTTTGCTCATGAAGGGTGGTCGTAACCTCTTCATAGGGCATATTAGGATCGATCAACTCCTCATGAGCCTGGCCGCCATCCAGCCACTCACTAGAACTGTATCCACTGGGTAAATTGCACAATCGCCACCATCCGCGATATGTCTCGGCAGTTCGGCGAACTGAATCGACACGAAAGCTAGTCTCATCCTTTTTTGACCAAATGCCTTTTTGAATCATGGAATCGCGGTATGCATCGCGATCCAAAAAAAACATCTCGCGCATTTGAGGATCATGATTTGCCCAATCATAAAACTCGCACTCGATGCCGGACTGCCCCCAACGTAAAACCGTGCGGACCACCGCAGCCTTCGAGGAGCCAAACACCCACTCGTACTCATGCAAAAAACTAGGTTGATCGGAGAGTCTTCCCTCACAGGCGAAGGCAAATTTGTCCCGATTCTCAGACCAAAACTCATCCAGTTCATCGAGCGTTCGCAAGCGGATAAAAAACGCTCCGCCTGCAAGCAACGCACGCTCCGGCAACTCGATGAAAACGGGCAAATGTGGTGGCTTCATTTTCATAGGCGTATCAATCTCGCTGATGCAGTGCCTGCGTCCCCTTTTTCATAGCCACTGTCGAAGCGTCTAACGATCTGAAGCAAAGGGACACATTTTGTCGAAGCAATGCAGGGGAGGCGTAATTGAGGAAATCCTTCGGCTTTGCCTGTGCCCGAACGTCTACGAGCTTCCCCTCAGTTTGATGCCCTCGGCTTCCACATTTCCGAAGGAGCTATCAACACTCACCACGGCTTTCTTATGAAGAACGAATTACCCGACAAGCGTACCAATGAGTATGTTGGATTCATGATCAGCTCCCAAAGGATTGAAAAATGCATGACAACAGTCGATTCCAATCGGCTGCATGTCACCCTCCCACAGAAGAAAAATCAGATACCGCAGGCTAATTATACTGTTAACAGTATAGAACAAAAATGGTTTGACCGGCCTTATCGTTCCTTTTGCGAGAAGTACTCATGCGATTGGAACTTAAACGGGCCATTGGCACCTCCATCAAGTCATACCGACTCAAGAGAGACATCTCACAGGAAAGCTTAGGTCCGAGCCAGCCCTACATAAGCAACCTTGAAGCAGGAAGAGGAAGTGCGTCACTAGAAAAAATTGAGCAGATGGCAGATATTCTCGGAGTTCATCCGATAAGCATAATTTTCGCTGGCTACCTCACCTCAAACGAGGATGCCGACAAGGACCAGCTGTTCGAAAGGATCCGAATTGAACTGGCCGAAATAGGGCACTGAGCCGCTATGCGCGGCAGGGTTTGCCTCTGTCCATGGGGTATTATTGGATGTCGCAGGAAAGATCTCCCAATCTTTCAACTGCTCCCCTTTTAGTCACTGCCTTGGATCTGCTCGCCGGTTTGACGAGCGCGCATTCTTGATTGTGCACGCTGCCAATCACACGGCGAGCTTTGAGCCACTCGAAGTTCTCCGAAGGTTCTCCATCTAGAAGCACCATATGCTCTGCCCGCTTCTTTGGGAGATGTAGAAGCCACCATTTCAGGGTCAGCTATTCCGGCATTGTCACTGGTCGGAGTTCGCGAACGTCTGTCATTTCGCTGGAGCTGGTAGCAGTAATGAATATGAATACGTCATGCTCACTTGGCTAAAGCTGTGCAACTGGATGCTGACCGATAGCAGTACATTTGCATGACCCGTTGGGTCACGCGGCTTCTATCATCCCATTTGCCTTGCTCTGACCATATCTACGGGAGCGCGGTTGCCCAAAACTCAAAGATGGGATATCAACAAAAAGCTGAGGGGCCTTACCAAGTACTCAAAATATCAATGACGGCTCAGTGAACGCCGAAGCGGTAAGCAGGAGGAGATTGGTACCATGACGGTCATAGAGCAAGCTGCAGACGCACTGCAGAAGGCCAGGAAGGTGGTCTTTTTCACCGGCGCTGGCATCTCCGCCGATAGCGGCATTCCCACGTACCGGGAAAAACTTTCTGGAATCTGGGCAGGGTTCGATCCCAGGGACTTAGAAACGGCCAAGGCCTTTCGGGAAAACCCTGCATTAGTATGGGGATGGTATCTGTGGCGTCGACTGCGCGTCGCCCAAGCAGAGCCAAATGCAGCGCATCTTGCAATAGCTAACGTGGCGGACTCACAGCGCCAGATTTCTGTTATCACCCAGAATATTGACGACCTCCATGAGCGAGCAGGCTCTTTAAATGTGGTGCATTTACATGGCAGTTTGGCAATGCCCAAGTGCTTCGCCTGCCATCGGCCTGTAGTTGTGTTGCCAGATCAATCAGCTATACCGGATGAGGGCGCCCTGATCGAGCCTCCTAGGTGTCTGCGTTGTAATGGCAAGATGCGTCCTGCGGTGGTCTGGTACGGAGAGGATTTGCCGCCCCAGGCTTGGAAAACTGCAGTACAACTGGTGAAGGATTGCGATCTTCTGATTTCAGTTGGCACCTCTGGGATCGTCATGCCTGCTGCAGGCCTTCCCGACCTTGCGTTGGCATCTGGAGCATCAGTCATTCACGTGAATAAGGCTGACGTCGCAATGGGTGATCCAAAGGAGTTCATGCTGATGGGGGCTGCCGCCAACATACTGCCGACTCTGCTCAAAAAAATAGAGGCGCCCCCTCCCCCGGGGATTTGACCTTGAAGCAGATATCCGAGCATCCGTTCGGTAACTGGACCAAGTTGACCTGCGAAAATTGCCAATCGAATCTGGTGCCTTCCATTGTGCCGACGATCTCACATGTGGAGAGTTAAATGACGATGCCATTTGAACGGACAAGGTCCGTCGCACAAACTGACGCTTTCCTTGAGGAACTTGCCCGCGACACAGAAGTGCCCGAACGCGTTAGACAAAACGCTTATTTCCTTTTACGTCACTTTCCTACTAAGCACGATGTTCTGCAGGCTGGCCGTATTGAAGAGCAAGCGACAAAAGTGGGAATAGGTACATTCGGCCCCGTTTTTTGCTCCTCAACTGAAGACTGGTAAGTTTTCAAGAGTGGCAGCTCAGACGACCATAAGCTGATGGTGGTGAAAGGCAGAAATCGGCCGATTCTGTTGAAATAGTCGGATTTCAGTTCGCTTGAACTCAGGCACGACCACCACCGGAGAACCTACTCAACACGTTGAGTGGTTTCTCGGCCATTCGTTGACATTTGCTGCTCCATTATTGGGTTCATTTTTTGGGGGGGCTTCGTGCAGGCGGACCTATCCCGTGGCAGGTGGCCCTAGAGAAGTAAATTTGGCCATCCGTCGTAGGTTCTGCACCGCAGCGGCCAGCGTAAATTCATCAGTCGCGCCACTCATGCCCCGTAGTCTCAGGCGACCCAGTTTCAGGATGCGCTTGAGGTGGGCAAACAACATTTCGACCTTCTTACGTTCGTCGCGAGAACGCACAGTCCTCTAGGCGTTTGCACCCATGTCCAAAACCTGGTCAAGTGAGACGGTGAAACGAGCTTGTGCTGCGGGCCTAGCACGGTGTTTAACCTGCCTGAGTTTTGCTGTCTGCAGTTCCTTCAGCAGGAGCGGCAGCCCGCTACTTCAAGATACTTACTGATTTTCTCGCGCCATGCGCGCATCAGTTCGTAAGCAGAGAAAATACAATGGGGAGGAAAGTCGACATTTTGAAGCTGGGGCAGTACCAGGACGACTTACCGTGATTATCGGGTCGATCGCATAGCCTCCATTGCTACTCGACAATCCTGCCCTTGATCCTTAAGCGTATCAAACCATAGAGCGTCGGCTGAATCAGGCTTTTCGAAGAGCAGTCATCCTGGCGCCCGATAAATGCCAATCATTTTGTTTTAACTACACAGCCTCAGGTTACGTTGCCCCATTCTAGAGCGTGAAGCACGCGGCGAACCTGCCTAGCTCCGATCTCGGTATCACAAAGCAAAATAGGCGTGCTCCCTCCTAGAGCTTTGTTAGGCTTCGACATCCAGATAGCGGTCGCCTCTTTATCTGCGAAAACCTCTTCGACTTGGTGACATATAGAGGCAATTCGATCTAGTCGTTCAGACGCAATAGGATCAAGGTTCTTTTGCTCACGCCTACGACGTTCGAGTGTGGGAATTGAAGCATTGAACAGCGTCTCTACGTCACGGTCCGGAAGGTCAAAGGTCACGCGAACAATTCGAAAAAGGTGAGCAGAAAAACCTTCCTGGAACTGGCGCAATCTTTCCGCGTCTTTGAGCAAGTAACGATTGGAGCTGAAATTCCAGAATGCGGCGACTACAGCTTCACGCGACTCGTCTTTGTTTTTTGCCTGACGCCGTCCAATCGTTGATGCGCTCATTCCTCCTCCTTCACCTGCGTTTTCGTAGGTATCCTTTAGTCGTAGTCGGTACTTTTAGCCCATTACTACCTTTGGCGCGCTGTGTATTTCTCAATGCCGACCTGCCCCAGCAATTTGATGAGTTCCACCAATGATATACCACCTAAGCGCGCTGGTTGGGTGGACAGCTTTGCTGCGCAAAACCTCAAATGCCCTACAACAAGATTACCCGAAGCACCGACATGTCATTGTCCAAGCCGCTTTGTCACCATGAGCGGCAGAGAACGGCCAAATGCAGCCGCTCGACGGTGTCCTTTTCTTGAGCGATTCGCCTGTTGTAGGTACTAAGTAAAAAGCCCCCACACTTAATCAAAATGTGGGGGCCTTCTGTGGCGAACGTATCGCTCTGAGCGCCATCGACGCTGATTACATCCAGAGCCAAATGGCACCGGCAGCAATGAGCAAGGTCGACACAATAATTACGATAACAGAACCACGCTTTCCGCCTTGCAGTGTCTCACCCACCCCCATGTCCATGATCAGGTGCCGGACGCCCGCCACCAAATGATAGATCAAAGCTGAATACAGCACCCACGTGATCAGCTTGCCAAGCGGCGATAACAGCATGCCTTTGATCTCGTTGAAACCTTCTTCTGAGCTCAATGACTTGCCCAATGCGTAAAGCATCACGAACAGGCACAAGAAAAGCAGGATCCCGGACAGACGATGCAGGATCGAGGTGAGTGCCGTGACAGGGTATTTCATTGAACCCAAGTCGAGATTGACTGGCCGCTTCTTGTTCATCTTCACTCCAAATCTGTAATTTCACGTCAGGCCAAACGCTGTCAGCTGACAGCGCGGTCGGTTGGCAAGGGCTAAGGCATGCCAGCGTTGGATTCTAAACTAAACCGCATGGTCTAGTTTAGCTTTTGGTACGAAGCTGACGACCGATGGACTAGGATAGGCAAACTTTTGAACGGGACCGCTTATGCGAACGAAATCCGAGGCACGCCGATCAGCGATCTTAATGGCCGCCGGGCAGATTTTTCATGACCAAGGATTTGAGGGCGCTTCCATGGCTCAAATTGCAATGAGTCTCGGCTGCTCTAAAGCAACACTCTATGCGTATTTTGAATCTAAAGAGGTCCTGTTTTACGAAGTGCTGATGACAGCGGCAGGGTCGCAAATGCGCGAAACGTTTAATGCCATTGAGAACCTGTCACTGCCGATTCGTGACGCTCTTCAGATCTTGGGGGAGCAAATTATTTCTTTGCTTTACTCAGAAGAGGTTATGGCTGTCCGCCGGTTACTTTTATCCGCAGCAGGCCGCAAAGCAGGGTTGGGCAAAGCTTGCTATGAAGCCGGACCAGCACAATTTTTAGAGGCGACATCCCTTTTACTTAAGCATTACATGGACACAGGGAAACTTCGCCAATTTGATTCACGGGTCGCAGCTTTACACTTGCGCGCACTGCTGGAGTCAGAATGGATTGACCTATTCCTGTTTTCCACCATGCAGGGTTTCGACCAAGCCTTCTGTAAAGAAACGGCTACCAGGGCGACAGATGCATTTTTAGCCGCGTACAGCCCAACGCAGTGAGCCCCCTCTAGCAGCCCTGCTTGGCCAACGATAGCCCATTCCGAAGTTAACAGAAGCAGGCGAAATAACCGCATAGGGCCGGTTTCAATCTATCTCCAAGGTCCGCTATGGGTCGATAGCAGCCCTTCGTGACAGGCAGCTATCGGCCAAAAGCGGTCATTTAACCAGCTGATCAGTCGACTTGTGGTTTCCTCTGAATGCCCCCCGATCAGTGCTGCTCTGCCTCTGATCCAAACCCCAGTGTCTTGATTGCAAAAAATGCCTGCCAGTGAGCCTTCGTTTTGCAACCCCGCCGTTTAGGGCTGGTCGCGCTAAATGGCAAAACGAAAAAGCCAGAGGTGTCGATAGCCGAACGCCAATGGCGTTATGCACGCTTGAGTCCAAGCAAATGAACAGGCATGCACACTATTAAAAGCCAGCACCCTAGAATGATCAGGACGCCGACTGAAGATAAGCCAACACTAAAGCTTCCCGTTTCGGATTTTATCCAGCCCAGTAAAGCAGCTGCACCGAACCCCGCGGCTCCTGCACCGACGCTGCTGATAAAGGCGATTCCTGTTGCTGCGGTATTCTTGCCAAGATAAGTGGGCGGAATAGCCCAGAAGACTGACGACGCCGAGTACACGCCTGCCGTCGCCAGACACAACATCACAACAGTTAACGAAGCGCCAATATCAGGGAGGCTGAGTACGAAAAAAGCAACCGCGGCTGCCAGCGACGGCACTATCACATGCCAGCGACGCTCGAACATGCGGTCAGAGTTCAGCGCAACCAAATACATAACCACGGTCGCCATTGCAAACGGAAGCATCATCAACAGGCCGACATGTTTGAGATCAGTAACTCCCGCGCTCTGAATGATCGACGGCCCCCAGATGCTGATGACTCCAGAACCTGCGCAAATCGCACAATAGACTAGTGCTAAAAGATAGACTCGACTATCACGCAGGGCGCTGAACAAACCGGAATGCCCGTTCGCCTTCTTGGCAGCCTGATCGTTTTCCAGATCCTGACGTATCAGCTCCCGTTCGGCCGGCGATAACCATTTGGCTTTTTGCGGCGAATCGTCGAGCACCCAAAACACGCTCAGACCTAGTAACACTGCCGGTATTGCTTCTATGATGAACAATGCCTGCCAACCACGCAGACCGAATAGCCCATCGGCCTCTTGCATGATCCATCCGGACACCAGACCGCCAAGCAAACCCGCGGTAGCAACCGCCATTAACAGGATCGAACTAACGCGTCCGCGACGTGCTGCCGGGAACCAGTAGCTGAGATACAAGACAACACCGGGGAAAAAGCCGGCTTCGGCAGCACCGAGAATAAAACGTGCTACATACAGTTGCATTGGCGTCGTGACCAAGCACGTCATTCCTGAAGCGATGCCCCAGATGATCATGATGCGGGTAAGGGTCGCGCGTGCTCCGATCTTTTGTAAATACAGATTGCTCGGCACTTCGAACAATAAGTAACTGATATAAAAGAGACCGGCGCCCAAGCCATATACCGCATCAGAGAAACCTAAATCATGAGTAAATTGCAACTTGGCGTAGCCGATATTTGCACGGTCGATATAGTTGACGACATAACATATAAAAAGAAACGGCAAGAGCCGAAAAGTGATTCTGCGGTAAAGATGATCGGCATTCACTAATTCAGGGGGCGCAGTAGCGGTCAATACAGTCATGCAAATACCTCGATAGCGTTTCTTATTATTGTGGCTATTGTTAGTTAACTCGCTCACGCGATTAAACTTACGGCATATAAACATCTCTTGATCTAACGCTCGGCCGTCAAGAGCGACTGGCAGCGTGTCACAACCAAAGATCTTCGCCATTGGCGTCAATTGCCGCGATGACTTGCTCAGTATGTTCGCCCCGCGTCGGTATTGTCCCTGGCACGACTACCCGACCATCGAAACGAGGTGCAGGATGAGCCTGCAACATGCCGTCGCGCTCGAAGTACACCTCCCTATGGACCATGTGAGGATGTCCGGATGACTCCTGAGGGCTGAGCACAGGAGCGAAGCACACGTCTGTCCCCTCGAGCAGTTCGCCCCACTGCTCGCGTGTACGGCTACTGAAGATTGTCTCGAACGCCGAACGCATTTCTCCCCAACGACTCATGTCCCATTGCCGGATAAAACGAGGGTCGTCGACCAGCTCCAGCTTTTCCAGGAGTAGCGCATAGAACTGTGGCTCCATGGCCCCCAGGGAAATGTAATGGCCATCCGCGCAACGGTAAGTACCATAGAAATGGGAGCTGTCATGCATGCTCTTGCCCCGCTGCTCCTGAATTCCGCCACGGGGTGCCATCGACATCAACAGCTGCATCATGTGCGCCGAACCATCGACGATGGCAGCATCGACCACGGTGCCTTTACCGGTAGTGCGCGCATTGAGAATGCCCGCCAGCAGACCGATTGCCAGATATAGGGCCCCACCGCCAATGTCGCCGATGAGTGTGATGGGCGAAGACGGCCCTTCGCCCTCAGTCCCGCAGTAATACATCGCCCCTGACAGCGAGATGTAGTTGTTGTCATGACCTGCCGCCTGAGCCATCGGGCCATTCTGACCCCAGCCCGTCATGCGCCCGTAAACCAGCTTCGGATTGCGTGCCAGCAGAACCTCCGGCCCCAACCCTAGACGTTCCATTACCCCGGGGCGCATGCCTTCGATCAATGCATCGGCGCTTTCAATCAGTTTCAGTACCGTTTCGCGCCCTTCGGATGTCTTCAGATCGGCAATCACCGAACGCTTGCCACGATTCATCGCGTTTTTCGCAGTGTTCTTCTCGCCCGTAACGGAGGTCGCTTCGCCACGCTCGACAGCGATGACCTGAGCGCCTAGGTCTGCCAGATGCATGGCGCAAAATGGCCCTGGACCGATGCCGCAGATTTCTACAATTTTGATTTCGCTCAGCATGATTGTTCTCTTGACTCGACCAATTGTGCGTTGCCGGGCGGGACCAGGATTACCAGCCTCGCCCGCCCCTTCACCCGACACTCACTGGTCGAAGACAATCACCGAACGCGCCAGCTCGCCGCGACGCATCTCGTCGAAGGCGATATTGATGTCTTCGAGTTTGATGCGCTGCGAGATCATCTCGTCGAGTTTGAGTCGACCCTGCATATAGAAATCGGTCAGGCTCGGCAGATCGACCGGAAAACGGTTCGAACCCATGATTGACCCTTGAATGCGGCGGGCCTGCAGAAGCTGGAAAGGATCGATCTCAAGCTTGGTGCCCGGTTTCATCATGCCGATGATCGTCGCGCAGCCTCCACGTTTGAGCATGCCGAATGCCTGCTCGGCCGTCTGCTTGAGGCCGATGCATTCGAACGAGTGATCGACGCCGCCTCTGGTCAGCTCGATGACCTGTTGAACCGTATCGCCATTCTTCGCATTGATGACATCGGTGGCGCCAAACTGCCGGGCCAGTTCCAGCTTCGAGTCGAGCATGTCGATGGCAATGATGCGGCCGGCACCGGCCAGTACCGCACCATTGATCGCAGCTAGGCCGATGCCGCCACACCCCAGTACAGCCACGGTTTCGCCCGGACGAACTTTGGCGGTGTTGAATACCGCGCCGGTGCCCGTAGTAACAGCGCAACCAAGCAGCGCGGCGCGGTCGAGCGGCATGTCGCGGCGAATGGCGACCAGCGCATGTTCATGGACCAGCATCTGCTCGGCATACGCGGACAGGTTGGCAAATTGCGGCATGGGCTTTTGCACGTAGGTCAGCCGTGGTTCGTCGCCCTTGCTGCGACGGGTTTCCGGAGACACGCAAAGCGACAGATGGCCAGTGACGCAATGGGCGCAATGCCCGCAGTAAACCGACAGGCACGTGACCACATGATCACCTGGCTTGACAGTACGGACGTCCGAGCCCACCTGTTCGACGATACCGGCGGCCTCGTGGCCGAGCACCACGGGGGCCGGATGTGGATACATCCCGTCGACGACATGCAGGTCCGAGTGACAGACACCTACAGCGACAGTGCGTACCAGGACTTCACGCGGACCCGGCTTGCTGATCCCGACGTTCTCGATGGTCAAAGGAGAACCCGGAGTGTGGAATACGGCTGCTTTCATGAATTACCTCGATAAAAAATTGTTGTTCTTGTTTTAGTTACGCAAGCGCACAGACTGCTCGTCCTAAGACGGATCAGGATAAGTTGTCACAAACTTCGATCGGTCAACCCGGCCCAGAAACCCTCGGAACCTGCGGCAATGGCGGACTGCCCCAGCACTTTGGCCCAATGCGCATCACTGCCGAACTCATCTCGCCAGGACCAGAGACGGCGCGTGGCGAAATGCAGGGTATGTTCATGGGTAAAGCCGATTGCGCCGTGCACCTGATGCACCACCGACGCGGCCAACGTCGCGGCCTCACCGGCACACACCTTGGCCACTGCGATGTCGAATGCCAGGGTGCTGTGGCTACCTGCCCTGCCGAGGAAAAGATCGCTCGCACTGCGCAAGGCAACTTGCGTAGCCATCCGTGCAGCGCCAGTCGCACCGGCCATCTGTGCCAGGTATTGCTGCAGTACCTGTTGCTTGCCGATCGGCTTGCCGAATTGCACACGTTCATTGGCATACGCCACTGCTTTGTCTACGACAGCTTCAAGCGTGCCAACCAGCGTGCAAGCGCGTACCAATGCACCGAGATGCCATACAGGCTCGTGCAGATCGGCCAGTTTCAGTTGACCGGTAGACTGACAACTGGCGTTGACGAAAACCAAAGTGTCGCGCTCTTCATCGGCAAAATTGCTACCAGCGGCCAAAGTAATGGCCGCTTGACGCAAGTCGACCAGCGCCAGACGCTGACCATCGGCAACGACCGCCCAGCGACAACTGCGCGCCCACGGCACATTGACGGCTCGACCCTGCAAGTGAGTTCCTTCGTCATTCAGTTGCAGATCACCCAAACGACCGGCCTGAATCAGAGTGATCGCCCCCTCAGGCACTTCCATGCCGGCATGAGCCAGTAGTGCTGCGCCGAGCATTGTTTCCGCCAGGGGCAGTGGTGCCTGCCAATAGCCGATGGCATGCAGCACAGGACTGGCGTCGAGCCAGTTGGCACCGCTGCCGCCGGCGGCTTCAGCGACCAGCGCGCCGGGCAACCCGTTGTCGACGACCATCTGCCAAAGCGAGTCGGCAGGGTGGCCGTCATCGAAGCGTTCGAGCAATTCACGGGTGACGTGTTTAGCGAACAGACGTTCGACGCTGTCGGCGATCATGCTTTGCATTTCTGTAGGGATGCCATCGTCCGCATCCTGATGCTTGATTGCTGTATTCATCGCAGTCCAAGGCCTCCGGCGATAATGCCGCGCAAAATTTCACGAGTGCCGCCTCGCAGCGAGAAGGACGGCGCGCTCTGAGTCAGGAAGCGCATCACTTGGTCGAGGTCGGAGCCGGGCTCACGATGATCACCAAACAGATCGTGAGCGACCTCCGGAATAGCCTGTTCGAGCAAGGCGCCCTGATCCTTGACCACCGTCGCCGGGATCGCTGGATTTTCTCCACGGGCGAGCATGCCGGCGACGCCCAGCGACATCTGCCGCAGCGCCGCGTAGCGTGCCGCCAGACGGCCGAGGCTTACAGCATGCCGACTGTCTTGCGGGTCGGCCTCGTCGAGCATGGCCAGATATAGCTGGGTGCTACTCAGGTAGCGCTCCGGACCACTGCGTTCCAGCGCCAGTTCCGCAGTGACCTGCAGCCAGCCATTGCCCAGCTGGCCGATGACGAAATCATCGGGAACGAAGACGTTTTCCAGGAATACTTCATTGAAATCATGCTCGCCGAGCATGTTGTAGATCGGGCGCACGGTCACGCCGGGGGCCTTGAGGTCGATCAGCAATTGCGACAACCCCGCGCGGCGATTGCCCTCTTCTTTCGCACCGGTGCGCAGCAGCGTGATCATGTAGTGAGCCAGATGGGCGCCCGAGGTCCATACCTTGCTGCCGTTGACGATCCAGCCGCCCTGGGTTTTTTCCGCACGGGTGCGCACAGCCGCCAGATCGGAACCGACGTCGGGCTCACTCATGCCGATCGCTAGAAGCGTTTCACCGCGGGTGATGCCCGGGACGATCTGCGGGGCCAATACCTCCGGAGAAAACTTGATCAGCAACGGACCGCTTTGGCGTTCGGCCACCCAGTGCGCACCTACCGGCGCCCCTGCTGCCAGCAGCTCCTCAAGCACAACGTAACGTTCCAGCGCGCTGCGCTCATGACCGCCGTAACGCTTGGGCCAGGTCATGCCCAACCAGCCGCGCTCGCCTAGCTTGCGGGTGAATTCCGGTACAAGACCGACGAGCCCTTTGGCACGATCGGCAGACGAATAGTGCTTGAGCTCTTCAGCGAGAAAAGTACGGACTTCTGCACGCAGCGCCTGCGTCTTGGCGTCCAGCCTACAAGGCCTGATATCGAGTGCCTGCATGGTTTCTGCTCTTTGAATTTTAGGGACAGGCGACCAAAGTCGCTTGTTGGCTGACCAACAAGCGAATAAGCTATCAGCTTTCTTGTAAAGGGATCAAGCGCCATCGATCCAGTCTGTTTTCCCGTCCCATTCGGAGCTTCTGATGACTAACCTCGCCTCCTTCACTCCTGGCCGTGGCTTGACCCTTGAATTGCAAGGACACATCGCCACGCTCGAATTTAGCCGTCCGCCGCTGAACTTCTTCGATCAGGAACTGATCATGGATCTGCTCGCCGCACTGGAGTATCTGGACCAGTTGCCGACCTGCCGCGTCGTTATCCTGCAAGCCGAAGGAAAGACGTTTTGTGCAGGTGCTGACTTCAGTGGATTGGCGCAGACCGGTGAAAAAATTCTTCCTCGTCAGCTGTACAAACAAGCCGTGGGCCTGTTCCGCACGGCCAAGCCATTGATCGTCGTGGTAGAGGGTGCCGCCATCGGTGGAGGCCTGGGCCTGGCACTGGTTGGCGACTACCGCGTCACCAGCGCGAAGGTCCGTTTTTCTGCCAATTTCAATCGCCTTGGCATGCACCAGGGCTTCGGTATTTCTGTTACGCTGCCGCGCGTCGTTGGCCTCCAGATGGCGTCTCTGTTGATCGCCACCGGCCGTCGTATCGATGGTGCAGAAGCCGTCCGTATCGGCCTGGCGGATGTGCTTGCGGCGCCTGGCGAAGAACGTCAGGCTGCTCGCGACCTGGCTGAGGAAATTGCCCTGAGTGCACCCCTTGCCGTCATGTCTAGCCGCCAGACACTACGTGCCGGCCTCGCCGATTCAGTGGATGCAATCATCAACCGCGAGGCCAACGAGCAAGAGTGGCAGGTGCTCACCAGCGATTTTGCTGAGGGCAACAAGGCGATGCGCGAGCGTCGCGTTCCTGAATTCACCGGTAATTGATCATTCGCCTATGGACACTCCCGACCAAAGCACCCCCAACACCACCCGTCGATCCAAGGTGGAAATGCGCGCCCAGGCAGAAAACTGCATGTTGGAGGCGGCACGCCAGATCGTCGCGCGCAAAGGCTGGATTGGCATCACCTTGGCCGAGGTCGGTCTGCAAGCCGGTTACAGTCGCGGCCTGGCAGCACATCACTTCGGCACCAAAGCCGGGCTGTTACGTGCGTTGGCCGGGTTCGTCAATACCCGGTTCATGGACGTCGCCGAAGACAAGGCGCCCCAGCGCCAACCCGGGCTGGACACCTTGCTCGGCTACATCGATGCGTACTTCCTGCGCGACGATGCCGAATGGACCAACGCCCGCGCCCTGCTGGCGTTGATGGCTGAGGGCGTGACGGTTGAATCGGAGTCCGCAGCGATACTGGCCGAGTACAACAACTCCGTGCGAATGACCCTCGCCAAACAGATCGAAATCGGCATCGGTAATGGTGAGATCCATGCCGATAACGATCCGCTGACAACCGCCACCGTGCTGATTGGCACGATGCGCGGCATGATTCTTCAGCTACTGCTCGATCCATCAACGGCTGACCCGGCGCTGCTGCATAAACAACTGCTTCGACTCATCAAGACCCTGCTGACTTCGCCCCGCGATTAACCCACGATCCCTGTAGGAGCGAGCTTGCTCGCGAAAAACGTCCGGACAGCGCGGTCATTCAGGCGGCGCGCGTTATCGTTGACATCCTTCGCGAGCAAGCTCGCTCCTACAAGGGGCCGTGTCCAGGGCTTATCGCTTGATCATAGCGTCCACCATCTGCCGCACCTGCTCGGTGAACGGAGGGCGGGTGATATCCGGACCGTCTGCGGCGCGCAGTACCGGCTTCGGATGGCTGAACGTGATAAAGCCCTGGTGCCCGAGGTAACTGCCCATGCCGCTATTGCCGACTCCGCCAAAAGGCAGGCTGTCGACACTGGCGTGGAGCGCCACGTTATTGATCGTCACCCCGCCCGAGACCGTGCGCTCGAGAACAAATCGTTCCTCGGCCGCATCGCTGCCGAAGTAGTACAGCCCCAGCGGACGCGGATGAGCGTTGATGTAGGCAACCACCTCACGCATGTCCTTATAAGGCTTGATTGGCAACAGCGGCCCGAAGATCTCTTCCTGCATGATCTTCAGCTCGTCACCCGGATCGCACAGCAAGGTCGGGATCATCTTGTGATGTGGCTGATCGGCGAAATCTTCCTGCGCCGGGTTCAACTCGATCAACTCGACGCCAGCCGCACGGGCCTCCTCGAGGTAGCCCAGCAGACGCTCGTAGTGGCGGGTGTTGATTACCGAGGTGTAATCCGGATTGTCCTTGAGGCTCGGATAACATTTGGCGACCGCCGTTTTGGCATGTTCGATGAACTCCTCCATCGATTCTTCGGGAACAAACACGTAATCCGGTGCAAGGCAGACCTGACCGGCATTCAGCAGCTTGCTGGCCATGATCTTGCCCGCCGCCGCATTGAGATCGGCGGAACGCGAGACGATAGTGGGTGACTTTCCACCCAGTTCCAAAGTTACCGGCACCAGGTTCTCGGCTGCCGCACGCATCACGAGCTTGCCAACACTGCTCGCCCCGGTGAACAGCAGGTGATCGAATGGCAGGCTGCAGAACGCCTGGCCAACCTGCGCGTCACCGGTAACGATGGCAATCTCATCCTCAGCGAAGGTGGCGCTGAACATCCGTTGCATCAGTTCGCCACACTTGGGGGTCATCTCGGAGACTTTGACCATCGCCCGGTTACCGGCCGACAATGCGCTGGCCAGCCCCTGAATGACCATGCCTATCGGGAAGTTCCAGGCGGTAACGATACCCACCACGCCCAGCGGCTGGTACTGAATCCAGGCGTCGCCACGGTCGACCGTACGCTGCTCGGGCTGCATCCAATCGGCGATTCTGGCCTTGGTCTTCTTCAAGGAGGAGAGCGGACCGAGCAGGTCGATGATGCGTGTCAGGTCGTGGCTACGATGACCGAAATCGGCTGCCGTCGCCTCAACGATTTCCTGCTTGTACTCAACCATCATGCCAATCAAGCGATCGAACAGTTCACAGCGTTGTTCGGCAGTCCAGATGTCGTTGGCCAGATAAGCCGTGCGCTGCCTGGAAAGGATTTCGCGCAGGCGCGCCACTTCTGGTAATTCGGTAGTGCTCATAGGAGGTTTTACCTTCTCATTGTGAGTTATTGCGACCCTTGAGGTCGGCGCTGGATACTGATTGCCCGTCGTTGTCGGTCATACCGATCTTCTTCATTTTGGTGGTATCCAGACGCACCAGACCGAAGGCCATGCCGTACTGAATAGCCCCGGACTCGTTGACCTTGATCGCCGAATACATGCCATTGAAACGCGGGTCGCTACCGGTATGGATCTTCAACACGGTGTCGCCGCTGTCGAGGTCCATGCCGATGTGGTAGCGGTCGTTCCAGTCGCGGGTGAAGTAACCATCAATAATCGCCATGCGACCGCCGCCACTGATCATCGGCACTGTCGAAATAGACGACACGTCGTTGCGCGTCCACAGCTGTTTCCAGCCATCTCTCTTCTGGTCCCACTTCAGCATGGAGACACCTTTAGGCCCGGGACGTGTGGCACCGTTGAGCATGCTCACGTAGTAATTATCACGTGCCAGATACGGGGCATCCTTGCTGATGATGTTGTTCACCACAAAGGCATAGTCACCGTAAGTCGAAACCGATTGTTCGGACTGCACGGTCTCGATGTCCGCGCCCATGTCCACTTGAAGCTGGTCAGCGATGCGGGCCGACAGCGTGCCGGGTTTTTGTTTCCAGCCAGCCGGCAACTGGTCGCGCCAGAAGGCTACCAGGCGCATTTTCTGCGCGCCGTCGGTGATCACCACGAGTTTGTCTTCGTCCGGCCCGAAACCCATCAGCGTCGGCGTCGAGCCCGTACCGTCAGCGACTTTCAAGGCGGAAATACGGATGCCACGGTCATAGGCCGCTTTCCAGGCGCCGCTAGCCGCGTCGCTGTGAATCTTGCCCTTGGCATCGACCACCAGGCGGTACATGTTCTGGTTCGAGGCCACGTAGACCGCACCGCCACCTGCCTCATCGCCATTGGCAAAACCATTGAGGAACAGTTCGTCCGCACCATCGACGGAATAGGTGTCGACGATTTCGAGGGTTTTCGGGTCGAGGGTGATGACCTTGCCGCCGACGGTATTGAGTACCATGAAGCCATTGAAGGTCATGCCCATGCCGAAGTTGAAATCGACCGGGAAATCAGTGCCGCGCTTGACCTTTTCGTTGTCGTACAGCGTCTCTGGCAACACACGGACCAACGGCTCACCCATGCCTGAATCAGGTGTTTTCGGATCGAGTTGATCAACGCGGAAAATCTGCCGGCCACCGGCGCCAATAAAGGCATCTTCGCGGGTCAACATTGAATACAGAGCACCTCCACGCAGTTGATCATTGATGCTGTTGATCATCCGGTTTGGTTGCGTGCGCATATAGTCGAGCAAGCCCTTTTCGTCCTTGGCGTCGAGCAACCGCTGGACATCCCGGGTCTGCTTCAGGCGTTGCTCGTCGCTGACCTTTTCAAAGCCGGGCAACTTCAGCGGCATTTCGGTGCGCGCCACTTCGACCAGCTTGCCGTCAACTCTGTTGTATTTGCGCAGGCCAAGACCGGACCACCACCACGTCACCATGGTGTCACCCACCTTGTCGACGAAATGCGGCATGCCACCCGCATCACTCGGCAGATAAGTCACCGACTCCGGTGTCAGCTCGTAGGAGCCACGCGGCACCGTGATCTCGGTGCTGTCCGTCTGCGCGCTGTTCCAATGTGCCTGATTGCTAAAGGATTGGGCCAGATAAGGGTTCATGGGCGGCGGTGCAGACTGGGCAGCCGCAATGACAGACATACCTGCCAACGCCAGCCCTGCCCCCAGCTGTGCGAAGCGAAGCTTTGTGATTGTTATGCTTCTCATTGTGCAACTCCTTGAAGGAATGAACTCGGTGCCAAGGCGCTAACCGCGCTTGAGCGACACCCGCGAGGCAGAGCCTACGAAGCCCCCGTCGCTCACTCCCCCCCCCATGATGAGTAGGGTCACCGCCGATGGCCTGCCGGTCAGGTATCAGCGAACCACCCGCCAACCTCCTCCTCCCCCCCCACTGCGGGGAGGGATGCAGCGACAGCCACCCCGGCAGCATTCCTCCAGCCCTCGGACAATGGCTCACCCCAAAGAGTCGCTTGCCGATCCCTTTTGCAGACACTGGAGTTCGCAATGCACATTCAACGATCCATCTTTCGCGAAGACCACGAGATGTTCCGCGAAACCGCCCGCCGCTTCTTCGAACGCGAATGCGTGCCCCGTCAGGCCGAATGGGACGAGGCCGGTAAGGTCGACCGCCAGACGTGGCTCAAGGCAGGCCGCGAAGGTCTGTTGTGCTCCATGGTGCCTGCGACGTATGGCGGAGGCGGCGGAGATTTCGGCCACGCGACGGTCATAAACGAGGAAATGCACCGCGCTGGCGTGTCTGGTGTCAGTTTCGGCCTGCACTCGGACATCATTGCGATGTACATCGTGCGTTTCGGTACTGAAGAACAAAAGCATCGTTGGCTGCCGAGCATCTGCAGTGGCGAAACCATCCTCGCCCTCGGCATGACCGAACCGGGCAGCGGCAGTGACCTGAAAGCTGCGCGCACCACCGCAATCCGCGATGGCGACGAATACGTCATCAATGGCAGCAAGACCTTCATCAGCAATGGCATCAATTGCGACATGGTACTGCTGGCCTGCAGGACCGATCCCACGGCAGGCTCCAAAGGCATCAGCCTGATCATGGTTGAAACCACTCGCGAAGGCTTCCGTCGTGGCCGCAAGCTCGACAAGGTCGGCCAGCGAGCTTCCGACACCGCAGAGATGTTTTTCGACGATGTGCGCGTACCCGTCGGCAACCTGCTGGGCGAGGAAGGCAAAGGCTTCGTCTACATGATGCAGGAGCTGCCACAAGAGCGGCTGGGTATCGCCATCTACGCGGCTATTCATCTTGAACGCCTGCTTGAGCTGACCCTTGAGTACGTCAAGGACCGCAAGGCCTTCGGCCAATCAGTGTGGGATTTCCAGAACACTAAATTCAAACTGGCCGATGCCAAGGCCGCCTCGGTCGCGGTACGCACCATGATCGATTACTACATCAGCGAACACATGCGCCGCAAGCTGACCGTGGAAGAGGCCGCCATCGCCAAGCTCTTCGCCACCGAGACCCTGTGGAAGCACCTGGATGACATGGTCCAGTTGCACGGTGGTTACGGCTACATGCTCGAGTATCCGATTGCCCGCGCCTTTGTCGACCTGCGCATATCCCGGGTCTTCGGTGGCACCAACGAAGTTCAGCGCGAATTAATCGCTCGCAAACTTTGATCCCCCTCTTCTTCCAGCGAGACCCACGACATGAGCGATAAAGTTATCGTTGCCGGCGTCGGCATGATTCCGTTCAGCAAGCCGGGCGCCAGCCCCACTTACACCGAAATGGGCGCAGAAGCATTGCGCCTTGCGCTGAAGGACGCCGGCCTGAGCTACGACAAAATCCAGATGGCCTTTACCGGCTATGTGTTCGGCGATTCCACCAGTGGCCAGACCGCCCTGTACGAGGTGGGCCTGACCGGGATTCCGGTGGTCAACGTCAACAACAACTGCTCTACCGGCTCCACAGCCCTTTACCTGGCCCGTGCCGCCGTGGCCAGCGGTCAGGTCGAGTGCGCCCTGGCGTTGGGCTTCGAACAGATGCAGGCCGGCGCGCTGAAATCCCATTGGGACGACCGCCCTCGCCCCCGTGCACGCTTCCTGCACGTACTCGAATCGCTGACCGCCGATGCCGCGGATATCCCTCAGGCCTTGCGTGGTTTCGGCGGCGCCGGTCGCGAGCACATGCAACGCTACGGCACCTCGATGGAGGCCTTCGCCGCGATCCGCGCCAAGGCCAGCCGCCACGCCGCCAACAACCCGCTGGCGCTGTTCAAAAACGTGGTCACCACCGAAGAGGTGATGAACGACAAGGTCATCTGGCCGGGCGTCATGACCCGCCTAATGGCGTGCCCGCCGACCTGCGGTGGTGCTGCTGCGATTGTCTGCAGCGAAGCTTTTGCCAAAAAGCATGGCCTGCGCACGGATGTAGCGATACTTGCCCAATCGATGACTACCGACGTGGTCGAGTCCTTCGACCCGCCGTCGATGATCAGCTTCGCCGGTTTTCACATGGCCCAGGCGGCCGCCAATCAGGTCTACGAACAAGCAGGCATCGGCCCCGAAGACATCCGCGTGGTCGAACTGCACGACTGCTTCGCCCACAACGAATTGCTGACCTATGAAGCCCTGGGGTTATGCCCGATCGGCGAGGCCGAACGTTTCATTCTCGATGGCGATAACACCTACGGCGGTCGCGTGGTGACCAACCCCTCCGGCGGTCTGCTCTCCAAGGGCCACCCGCTGGGTGCGACCGGCCTTGCCCAGTGCTATGAGCTGACCCACCAGCTGCGCGGCACCGCGAACAAGCGCCAGGTGGAAGGTGTGGAAATTGCCCTGCAACACAACCTGGGCCTGGGTGGCGCCTGCGTCGTCACGCTGTTTGGTAAAAACTGATCGCCCTGTTCAGGCGCGTTTTGACATAGGAGCCAAGTGAACATGGCAGACAAAAATCTGATCGGACACAAAACCGGCGCGTACAGCGTCGACGTTGAAAAAGGACGCCTGCGCTTCTTCGCCAAGGCCATCGGCGAAACCGATCCGGTCTACACCGACGAAGCCGCTGCGAAGGCGGCCGGTCACGAATCCTTGCCGGTCCCTCCGACCTTCCTCAAGTGCCTGGAAAGCGAAGGCCGCGATGTGGTGGAGCTGCTCAATCTGGTTGGCTTTGATCTGGGCCGCGTTCTTCACGCCGAGCAGTCCTTCGTCTACCACAAGATGGCCTATGCCGGTGATGTGCTGACGTTCGACGGCTTCATCTCCGACATCTACGAAAAGAAGGGTGGTGCCCTGCAGTTCGTGGTCATGGAAGCACGAGTGACCAACCAGTCTGGCGAGCACATCGCCGATATCCGCTCCTCCCTTGTGCAGCGCTAAGGAGTCGTCATGAGCGTTCAATTTTCCGATATCCAGATCGGTGACGAGATCCCGCTGCTCAAGCTGCAGCCGGTGAACCGCACCACCCTCGCCTTGTACTGCGGGGCTTCGGGTGATCACAACCCGATCCACGTCGACCTCGATTTCGCCCGCAAGTCACGGATGGACGATGTGTTCGCCCACGGCATGTTGTCCGCGGCCTACCTCGGTCGCTTGCTGACCGCCTGGGTGCCGCAGAGCCAGGTGCGCAGCCTGTCTGTGCGGTTTACCGGGATCACCCAGCTCGGCCACATCCCGACCTGCACCGGCAAAGTCATCGAGAAACTTATCGATTCTGGCGAACAACGTGTACGCCTGGCGCTTCGCTGTGCCAACCAGTACGGCGAAGAGAAATTGGCCGGCGAAGCCGTTGTCGCCATCGTCTGATATTTCAACCCACACAGCCTAAGGAACAAACCCAATGAGAAAGCTTGAAGGTAAAGTCGCCCTGGTCACCGGTTCCGGTCGTGGTATCGGTCGTAGCGTCGCACTGCAACTGGCCGCTTACGGCGCCAAAGTCGTAATCAACGATCTGGACTCGGGGCCGGCCGAAGAAGTCGTCGCCGAAATTCGCCAGGCCGGTGGCGAAGCCGTTGCCTGCGTCGGCAGCGTGACCGCCGCCGATTTCGCTGAGCGATTCGTACAGACTGCCGTCCAAAGCTACGGTGGCATCGACATCATCATCAACAACGCCGGTTACACTTGGGACAACGTCATCCAGAAGATGACCGACGAACAGTGGTACGCGATCATCGACTGCCACCTGACCGCACCGTTCCGTATTTTGCGTGCGGCCCAGCCGATCATCAGCGCCCAGGCCAAGAAAGACGCCGCCGAAGGCCGCGAAGTATTCCGCAAAATCGTCAACATTTCCTCGGTAGCCGCTGGCGGCAACGCCGGTCAATCCAACTACTCCGCGGCCAAGGCCGGCATCATCGGCATGACCAAAACCCTGGCCAAGGAGTGGGGCCGCCTGAAGGTCAATGTCAACGCCGTGGCCTTCGGTTTCATCGATACCCGACTGACTCAAGCGCTGGCTGGCGACGAGAGCAAGACCATCAACATTGAAGGTCGTGAAATCAAGGTCGGCGTTCAACAGGAACGTATCGATACCGCCAGCTCTGCCATCCCCCTGGGTCGTCCTGGCACGGCCGAAGAAGCTGCTGGCTCGGTGGTGATGCTGTGCCTGCCGGAAGCCAACTACGTCACCGGTCAGGCCCTGGTCTGCGGTGGTGGCTACGGCACCCTGTAAGCCGCCGTTCGTCTTTGCGCGCACTCTTCCCTCCCACAGTGGGAAGAATGCCCGGACAATGAGATCACAGCCTGCACCATGCTACGCAAATGCACCCCCTACAAAAACAAGATTGGAGGTTTCGATGTACATGACCCAAGGGCTGCAGCGCCATCGGCAGCAGCGCCCCAATGCCACGGCAATTCGTTATCAGGGCCGCAACGTGACGTTCGCCCAGTTGGGTGACCGCGTTGCCAGATTGGCTGGGGCTCTCAAACGCCTGGGTGTGGACAGTGGCGAGCGCGTCGCGATGCTCTCGCTCAATTCTCAACGCTACATCGAGTATTACCAGGCGGTGCCATGGGCCGATGCGGTGCTCAATCCGGTGAACATCCGCTGGAGTGCGGCAGAAATTGTCTACTCCCTGAATGACTCGCAAACCTGCGTTCTGATCGTCGATGACACCTTCCAGAAATTGGGCACACAGGTGGCCGTCGAGGCCAAGAGCATTCGGTTGGTGATTTATGCCGGTGACGGCGAAACGCCCGAGGGCATGCTCAACTACGAAACCCTGATCGCCGAGAACGTGCCGGTGGAAGACGCGCACCGTTGTGGCGATTCCCTTCTCGGAATCTTCTACACCGGCGGCACCACCGGTTTCCCCAAGGGCGTAATGCTCAGCCATAACAACATCGGCATCTCCGCTCTCGCCAACCAGGATCGTGTGGGCTACGGCGCACATACGCGCTACCTGCATGCCATGCCGATGTTCCATCTGGCCGATCTGGCCGCGATGGTTGTGCTGTTCCTCAGCGGTGGCATGCATATCGTGCTGCCGGCTTTCAAAGCGCAAGAGGTAATCGAGCAGATCAACCGGGAGCAAGTCACCGACACCTTTCTAGCGCCCACCATGCTGCAGATGATCCTCGACTGGCACCAGGCAAATCCAACCCATGCGACGCTGGACCTTAGCTCGCTTCGGGAAATCACCTACGGCGCCTCGCCGATTACCCCCGTCCTGCTCGAACGCGCGCGTCAGACCTTCCCATCAGCCCAGTTCGGCCAAGGCTATGGCATGACCGAAATGGCTCCCGGCATCACCATGCTGGGCGCCGAGTACCACTGCGAGGAACATCAGCGCAGCGGCAAGATGTACTCAGCCGGGCTGCCCATCAGCTGTGTGGAAATCCGCATCGCCGATACCGAGGACCGCGAAGTGCCCCGTGGCACAGTCGGCGAAATCCTGGTGCGTGGCCCCAACGTCATGCTGGGTTACTGGAACAAACCGGAGGCCACTGCCGAGGCGCTTCGCGGCGGCTGGATGCATACCGGTGACGGCGGCTACATGGACGACGATGGCTTCATCTACATCTGCGATCGTCTCAAGGACATGATCGTCAGCGGTGGGGAAAACATCTTCACCGCCGAAGTGGAGAACGCCATCGTCAGCCATCCGGCCGTTGCCCAAGCGGCTGTGATTGGTATTCCCTGCGTTAAATGGGGGGAGACAGTGCATGCGGTGATCATCCTCAAGCCTGGTGCCAGCGTTGCCGAAGATGAAGTGGTCGCCCATTGTCGGGAAATGATTGCCGGCTACAAAGTGCCCCGCAGCATCGAGTTTCGCACTTCCTTGCCGATGTCCAGCGTCGGCAAGGTGCTGAAAAACGAACTGCGCAAACCGTTTTGGGAGAACCGCGTGAGTAACGTCAACTGACCTGAAACAGAAACACAGACGTAACCCTGTAGGAGCCGAGCTTGCCCGCGATAGCGGTAGGCCAGTCAACATCAATGATGAATATGATGCCGCCATCGCGAGCAAGCGCGGCTCCCACAAGTTCTGGGTTGTTCAAGCTAGTCGATATTCAGGTCACGCCATTTGGCAATCGCTTCTACCCTGCCGGCAACATTGAGCTTGGCGAACAGATTCTTGATGTGCCATTTCACCGTTTCCGGTGACACGCCCAGGGTTCGCGCAATCTTCTTGTTGGTCATGGCTTGAGCTATCAACTGCAGCACCTCAGTCTCTCGCTCGCTCAGGCTTGCAATCGGCGAGGTCACCTTGTGCTCGGTGTTCCCTGTTGGTTTGGCAGCAGAGATCAGCCGCTGCGCGTAAAAGGCCAGCACCGGGTCAAGAGCATTATCGTGCAGCAAGTCGGTGAGCATTCGGGGCAGTTGCGGCGCAACGTCGAGATAACTGCGCACAAGGCCAAGCCTGTGTCCCTCACGCAGGACCTCCATTAGTTGTTGGAGCGCTTGCTCGTCATGCCCTCGCGCTTTCTCGGCCATAGACAGTTGCAGGCGCATGATGGCGACCAACTGCCAGTGCCTGGCCGACTCACAGAGGGTGAGCATATCTTCAATCTGCTGGATGGCCCGGTCGAATTCACGCTGATACAAACTTGTCTCGACCGCTGCCCGCATGGCCAGCAAATGGATGATCAACGGGGTGCCGCGCAGGATGCCAGCATGCTTGTCAGCGAGCGCCTGCAGCTCTGCCAGAAGGACCTCGGCCTGCGAGGTCTGATATTTTTCCAGGTGCCAACGCATGCGCACATACAGCGTCCACGCCAGCAGCCGGCCCAGATCGTAGCGCTGTGCGTATTCTTTCAGGCGGTCCAGATAGGCCAGCGCCTGGGTTTGCTCGCCGTTGAGCCAGTAAGAGCGGCTCAGCGCCAGCAGACTGTGCAGAACGATGTTGGGCAGGGAAATCCGTTCAAGGATGTCCAGACGCGGTTCCAGCAAATGGCAAACGTCGCTCAAGTCGTTCTGTTCGTACAACAGACCGGCGAGAAACGCGGCGGCGGCATGGCCGGCAACCGCAGCACTGCTGCCGTGCGGTTTGGCCGCTTCCAGGGTGTTGCGCAAGATATTTTCCGCTTCGCTGATGCGCCCCTCGTGAATCAGGCTCACACCATAGATACAACGACCGATCAGAGTCCGGCGCGGCGAAGTATTGGGGCGATCGCTGTGCTGGATGATCTGGCGCACTCGCTCGTGATCTCCGCTGAACAGATACAACCAGGCCAGAATGGAGGCGCGCCCCGTCAGAATCAGATCATCGGCATCGTCAGGTATCGCCTCCAGCTCCGGAGCCAGTGACCACGCCACCTCCGTCAGGTCGCGTTGCATGGCCAAGGTGCCACGGGTGACCAGCAGACCCTGGCGTTGCTGGGTATTGAGCCGATGCTGTTGTGCCTCCAGCTGGTTAAGTATCTGCTGCCCGTCGGCGAAGTTATGCGCATGGAGCTGCAACTGAGCCATCACCAATTGCAGACTGTAGCGCTCACGCATCTGCTCCTGGGGCAGCTTGCGCAAAAGGTTGGGCAGCTGACTCAGGGAGCCACGCGCCATCAGTTCGTGCGCACAGGCTTCGACAATCTCCGCGGCAATCTGAAAGTCGCCGGCCAGTACGGCGTGGCGCACCGCCTCGTCGATATGGCCTTGCTCAAACAGCCAATCCCGAGCCACCGCATGGAGTTTTTTCTGGTCTTCTTCGGGCTGACGACCGAGGTGATCACGCAGTACCTCGCGCAACAACGGATGCAGGCGGTACCAGGTTTCTTTGTCATGGCTCTTGATCTGCGTGATGAACAGGTTATCGCTGTCCAGGCGTGTCAACTGGCTCATCATCCCGGCAATCGCGTGCGGCTTGCCGACAAGCCTGGCACACAGCGGGGCGGTGAATCGGTTGCAGATCGAAGAGTGCGTCAACAACTGCAGATCCGCGAGGGGTAAATGGACCAGTACTTCCTGTTCAAAATATTGCGCGAAGGCTCCGGCACCACGCACCTGCATACGACTGAAGCCGGCGCCATGCTTGGATTTCAAGTCAATGGCGAACAATTGCAGGCCAGCCACCCAGCCGTCGGTCAAGTCATGCAAGAGCTCGGCATCGTGATGGCTGATCTCGCCGAACTGCCGCAGGTAGCGCCCCGATTCTTCGACGGTAAAACGCAGGTCCTTCAAGTCATACTCGGTCAACTGGCCCTGAGTGCGCAGACGGGCCAGCGGAAGCGTGGCAGGTAAAGTGCTGCGCGTACCGAGCACCAGGTGCAGGTTCGGCGGCGCATAGTCGAGCAGCCAGCCTAGAAGTTTGAAGATGTCGGGGTCGTTGAGGTGGTGTACGTCATCGATCATCAACACCAGGTCGTGGGCGTGACCGGCAATCGCCTGTAGCAGCACGATGATCCAGTGTTCGAGCGCCAACTCGCCGCCACCCTCACCAAACAGCAGGGTCGCCTCCCGCGCCAGCGCGGCGTCGACTTCGGCAACACTGGCCAACAGGCAGTTGGTCAGCCGTGCCGGCTCGTTGTCCTCTCCGGTTAGCGACAACCAGGCGACATCGAAATCGATCGCTATCAGTTCGCGACGCCAGGCCAGCAAGGTGCTGGTCTTGCCGCTCCCAGCCGGCCCCTGGATGGCCACACAGCGCTGCCGACGCGCCTCCATCAGGCGGCTCATCAGTGCCGCGCGGGGCATCAGTTGACGCGCGCCGCGAGGGGGAATGACCTTGGTGTCAGGGATAAGCTGAAGCACCCGGTCGGCAGGTAGATGGAGCCTGGAGCCTGAGGGTGGAGTGGGCATGGACTGAATTCCGCAAACAATCTTGTTCAAGTGAAAGTCTAATACAGGACGAACGCCAGGCTCATACATGACAGAAATACACATGCGCGCCCACGGCGCGCATGTGATCGGCATTAAGCGCGACCGTACAGCGTGACGACGCAGGCACCACCCAGTCCAAGGTTGTGCTGCAGGGCAAGATTCACGCCTTCGACCTGACGTTTGTCGGCGGTACCGCGCAACTGATGGGTCAGTTCATAGCACTGCGCAAGCCCAGTGGCGCCCAGCGGGTGGCCTTTGGAAAGCAGGCCGCCGGACGGGTTGGTCACCACGCGACCGCCGTAGGTGTTGTCGCCATCGAGCACGAACTTCTCGGCGCCTCCGACCGGGCAAAAGCCCAACGATTCATAGGTCAGCAACTCATTCTGGGCGAAGCAATCATGCATCTCGGCGACCAGGATATCCTGCGGGCCGACACCGGCTTTCTCGTATACTTCGCTGGCGGCGCGCTGGGTCATGTCGAATCCGACCGTCTGGATCATCGACGCCGGTTCGAATGAAATCCCGCGGTCAGTGGTCATCGACTGCGCCAGGATCACTACATCGGTACGCAAACCGTGCTTTTTGGCAAACGCTTCGCTGCAAATGATCGCGGCAGCCGCACCACAGGTCGGTGGGCACGCCATCAAACGCGTCATCACGCCGGGCCACAGCACCTGATCGTTCATTACGTCCTCGGTGGTGACGATTTTACGGAACAGTGCCAATGGGTTGTTGGCCGCATGACGACTGGCCTTGGCGCGGATGGCAGCGAAGGTACTGAGCTCGGTGCCGTAGCGTTGCATGTGTTCGCGACCGGCGCCGCCGAACTGACGAAGGGTCATCGGCACACCGATCGCGCCGGCGTCGGCGGTCAGCTCGTCCGACACGTGCAGATGCTTGCCCATGCACGCCGGGCGATCAGTAAACACAGCTCCCAGGGCACCCGGCTGCATCTGTTCGAAACCCAGGGCCAGAGCGCAATCGACCGCCCCGCTTTCCACCGCCTGGCGCGCCAGGTACAGGGCCGTGGAACCGGTGGAACAGTTGTTGTTGACGTTCACCACCGGCACGCCACTCATGCCCACTTCGTAGAGCGCCGATTGACCGCAGGTCGAGTCGCCATAGACGTATCCGACATAAGCCTGCTGAACCAAATGGTAGTCCAGGCCCGCGTCTTTCAATGCCTGACGGGTCGCTTCAGCGCCCATCTGGATATAAGACCCACTGGCACCAGGCTTCAGGAACGGGATCATGCCAACCCCGGCAACGTACGGTTTGTGCGACATCACATTCTCCATAAAAATTAGGCCCTGCTTCGGCGTCTTGCGCTACTGCCCGACCGCCCGAATTATCCGGACTGCCATCGTTGCGAAGCCGTTGCAGGCTGTACCCGCTCGCCGCGGGGGGGATATGGGGGGGCCCCACTCTCGCCCCGACCAGTGTTCGTCCACGATCAATATTGTCGTTGCACAAACTCGCACTAATCGGCCTAAAATCCTGCAAAACATAACAACGCAGTGGGAGCCTTTCACCAAGGTCCTTCAAATCCGTTGCAGACTGGATTCGCCATGCCTCCGAATGCCCCGCCAATCACCACTCGATTCTCGCCGCCACGCATCAGCAGTCACGCGGTGCTGCGCGAATTGCTTCTGGCCCGCCTGCAGGCGGCTCGGGATTGCCGGCTGATCCTGATCAACGGCAGCGCGGGTTTCGGCAAGACCACGCTGATGGCGCAGTGGCGACAAAGCCTGATCAAGGACGGCAACAGCGTTGTATGGTTGTCGCTGGCGCAGGAAGACGGCGCGCTGGAGTCTTTCTGCGCCAACCTCATCTGCACTTTGCAAAACGCCGGCGTGCCCCTTGAAGATGACCTGCTGCTGTTGATCGAGCGCGAGTCACTGGACGGTTTGCTCGCCCTTGCTTCGGTCATGATCAACACATTGGCACGGGTCAGCGCTCCGCTGTATTTGATGATCGATGACTTCCATTTCGCCACCGATCCACGCATTTCGCGCCTGGTGCAACTGGTGGTGGATGGCGCTCCAACACAGCTCCACATCGTGCTGGCCTCAAGGGTCAATGCCAATCTGAAACTCGGGCGGTTGCGTGCGATGGCTGAGCTCTGCGAGATCGGGGCTACCGAGCTGGGCTTTGATTTCAACGAGTCCCTGACCTTCCTCAAGGCCTACCTGGACGATGGCATCGATATGGAGCTGGCGCACGCCATCCACGAGAATACGGACGGTTGGCCCATCGGCCTGCAATTGATGTCCATCTCCCTCAAGGCCAACCCGCGCAAAGAAGCGAAGATCCATCGACTGCTACCAGGCAACAGCGACCTGCGCGACTATCTCGCTGAAGACGTGGTGGCCGGATTACCGGCAGAGATCATCAACTTCCTCGAGAAAATCTCGATCCTGCGCCGCTTCAATGCGCAGGTGGCAGAGCACGTCAGCCAGACGCCGCAAACAGTCGACCTCATCGCCAGCATCGAGGCCCACAACCTGTTCATCCTGCCTGTCGACATGGAGAGTCAACAGCAGTGGTATCGCTTGCATCCGCTGTTCGCCGAGTTCCTGCAACAACGTTTGGTCGCATCAGACGTCGACATGTCCCCGCTGCACCTGCGCGCCGCACACTGGTTCGAACAGGCCGGGATGGTGAGCGAGGCGACACGCCATGCAGTGCTCAGCGAAAACCTTGAGGAACTGGTGCGCCTGCTGGAGCGCAAACAGCCGACCTATCACGGTCTGAGCCATCTTGGCCAGTTTATGCGCTGGCTGGATTGCGTTCCGCTGGAGCAGCTGACACAACACCCCAAAGTACTGCTGCAAGGCGCTTGGGGCTGCTTGTTGACGATGCTGACCAGCAAGGCTGAAACCTGGATTGAGGTCCTCGAAAAAAGCTCGGCGGACCCGTCCACCTGGAAACCTCACATTGATCTCGTCAGGGCCGCGATCGCCCTGCAACACGATGACCTGGCGCGCTGCAGTCAGCTTGTTCAGGGTTTACGCGAGCGCACCTTTACCCATCCATTCAATGAACGAATGCGCGTTTGCCTGTACATCAACAGTCTGGTCTACCTCGGCCAACAACAGCAGGCCTGGCAATACCTGAACGGCCCCGAATGCGCAACGCTGCGCACCGGCCATGACGAGCTGGCGCTGATGATCGTCGCCACTACCGCTCACGGCATTCTGCTGTGCGGGAATGTTCTGGAAGCTTCGCGGCATCTCATCGACGTCCTGCTTCTGGCCGAGAACAAACATGGCCGGCGCTCGGTCAGCGCCTGCACCTGTGCAGTGGCCGTCGCCGAGGCACACTACGAAATGGACCGCATCGACGACGTGCGCGAAACCCTGAGCAACCGCCTCGATCTTTTGCGTTTTGCCCCTCCATCAGTGAGCATCTCAGCGATGATCAGCGTCGCCCGCATGAATTATCTGCTGGAGTCGTCAGCTACTGCGCTGACATACCTGACCAAGATGGCCGGGGAATTTCGCGCCAGAGGTTTCGATCGCGCGCTGGCCCATAACCTGACCGAGCAAGTACGCATTCTGCTGGGCAATGGCGACTGGCGCCAATGTGAAAGCCAGAGAGCCGGCCTCGATGCACTGACTCATCGGCACTGCAGCGATACACCGCTGGCGCATGAGATCGGCGCCCTTGCAGCCTTGTCGCGGGCGCGCATCTGCCTGGCCAGGCAAGAGCCGGACCGCGCGCTGCTGGCGCTGGACATCGTCGAGCAATTCGCCAGCCGCTACAGTCGAGGTAAATGGCGAATCCAGTCGAACCTGTTACGTGCCGTGGCGCTCAATGACCTGGGATGCCAGTCGGAGTCCGCTGTGTTGTTGCGGGCGATCGTGGGCGAAAGCTACGAACTGGGCATGGTACGCACCATGCTGGATGAAGGGCCTTCCCTGCTGGCGCTATTGGCCAACCTTGATTGCGGAGACGATCCGGTGTTGGACAGCTATCGCAGTCGACTGGCCGCTGTGCCGTTGAACTGCGCCAGCACTGGCCCGGGATTAGCACGCGCGACGAAGGATTCGGCGGCGGGTGAGCACTCGCTATTTACCAAGCGAGAACTGGAAATCATCGGCCTACTTGAGCAGTCGATGCCCAACAAGCGCATTGCACAGACCCTCAATCTCAGTCAGGAAACCATCAAGTGGAACTTCAAGAACATCTACACCAAGCTGGGTGTGTCGTCCCGCTATGAAGCACTGACTGCGTTGAGACAACGGGCTGAGCAATAAGGCAATTCGAAAAAAGATGACTTGTGTGGGAGCGAGCTTGCTCGCGATGGACTCAAGAGCGCTGCGCTGAATCAAAAAGCTCGCGTTACCGTTAACGTCCATCGCGAGCAGGCTCGCTCCTACAGATAGACCCTCCTGCGGGAGCGAGGGCTTGCAACTTCCGGGATCAGCGAATACCTGCGTTGCGCAAGGCTGCCGGTGTGAACTCAGCCAGGTTCGGTTTGACACCGTACTCGATTCCCTCCTTGAATTCGTTGCCCAGTGCCATGACCAGGTAGCGTCCTGCTACCAGGTCATAGAGCGTCTGACCGGCATAGGTTCCGACGCCCTGTTCATAGTCGTTAATAGCCATACCTTCAGCAACACGCCACAACTGCCCGCGACCGTCGTAATGGTCGACCTCGGCCAGCTGCCAGTTGTCTTCATCAAAGTACATATGACGCTTAGCGTAGATATGACGCTGACCTGACTTCAGGGTGCCCACCACTTCCCACACACGGTGGAGCTCGTAGCGGGTCAAGTCCTGATTGATGTGCCCGGCCTTGAGAATGTCGGCGTACTTGAGCGACGGCGAGGCCAGGCGATAGTTGTTGTAAGGGATGTACATCTCCTTCTTGCCAATTAGCTTCCATTCATAGCGGTCCGGCGCGCCGTTGAACAGGTCTCCGTTATCGGACGTCCGCATGCCGTCCGACGCGGTACCTGGTCCATCGTAAGCGATTTGCGGCGCACGCCGCACACGGCGCTGACCGGCGTTGTAGACCCATGCCAGACGCGGTTCCTTCACCTGGTCGATGGTCTCGTGCAACAGCACAACGTTTCCGGCCAGGCGTGCCGGCGCTGTCACGCGCTGTTTGTAATACGCAAAAATGTTGGCCGTGCTTTCCTTGTCGTCTCCGGTCATGTATTGCGGGAACGCCATTTCATCTTCGAATTCGACGATGGTGAACGACCCATCGACCTGCGGTGTCGCCTGGACCATCTCGCGTCGCTGATTGTGACCGCGGTAGCGCGTCAGGTGATTCCAAAGCACTTCAACGCCGTTTTTTGGAATCGGGAATGCGAAGCTGCGAGAGCCACTGAAATTACTCAGGCCATTGCCACCGTCGACCGGCTGAGTGTTCAACGCACTCTGTTTCGTGGCGTCGTAGATATCCTGCGGGGCAGCCGCTGTGCGATGAGTCTTGTACACCGGAATCTTGTAAGTGTTGGGATAGCGCTTGAACATGGCCAACTGACCGGCAGTGAGCTTGTCCTTGTACTGTTCGGCGTTAGCTGGCGTGATGACGAATAGCGGCTTTTCATCGCTGAACGGATCGCCCAGAAATCGATTGGTAACGGGCGCCGCACCAGGCTTCAAACCACCCGTCCAGGCAGGAATGCTGCCATCGGCATTGCCTTCCTTCTGCGCGCCGAGCGGCGTCAAGGTGGTACCCAGTTTTGCCGCCTCTTCCGCAGACACTGCCGCCATCACTTGCCCGGCCAGCAGGGTCAGCGCGAGTGCGCCTATATGCATCATTGTTTTTGTTTTCATGCTTGCTTTCTCTCGCCTGTCTTCTGTTTAGAAGTTCACGCCAAAGCTGAGCGCGACGAAGTCGCGGTCACCATTGGTGTTAAAATGACCACCGAAGAAATCGGTGTAACTGAGGCTCGCGGTGTAGCTGTTTTTGTAATCGGCATCGACGCCGAGGCTGACGGCCTTAAGCCCTTCTTCAAAGTTGGGCCCGGTGCCCTCGACGTCATGCGACCAGGCCAGGTTCGGTGCCAGGTTGATACCGGCGAATACGTTCGGATAATCCAGACGAGCGCGAGCGCGGTAACCCCAGGAACTGGTGGTGTAGAAGCCCTTGTCGTTGCATTCCTGCTGGGGGTTGTTGGTGGTGTTCAAGCACGCAGCATTCGCAGTCCCCGGCTGGACGCCGACGCCGAAAATCCCGCTGCGACCGAAGCGCAGATCGTTGCCGTCGGCATCGCTCAGCCCATTGATGCGGTTGTAACCCACCTCACCCACCAGGGTCAGGCGACTGGCCCCCATGACCTGCTCAAAAAACTGCGTGGCGGACATCTGCGTCTGCAGCACCGGCATGCGTTTGTACCCGTTGATCTCGCCGCCCGGGGTTGTGGTGGCGTAGCCGATCCGGTTCAACAGCGCCGTCGGGTTGCCGGTTGTGGCACCCGCCATGTCGATGGTGTTGATCTGCAGTGGCATGTTCGGCCGGTAACTGATTTCGCCGCCCAACGAGGTGCCATTGACGTTGGTCTGGAAACTCAGGCCATACAGACGGATATCTTCCGGGTAATCGACAAAATAGCGCGAAGCGCGAACCGCCGGGATTGGGTTGGCGGGATTGAAGGCCACGCTCGAACGCAGGGCGCTCAAATAAGGGCCGCGGCTGTGATAGTTCATCACGTAAGCACCGAACTCGGTGTCGTTGAGTTCTGGCACAAACCAGCGCAGGGCCAGGCCGTACTGACCGCTGTCACGGGCCTCGTTGTCTTTCACCCGCGGGGTGTAGGCGTCGTCGGTATTGTTGTTGAAACCTGGCGGGTTGGCCGTGTTGTTCGCCAGCCCCGGTGCCAGATCCAGCCCGGCGCCCACCTGGCGGTCATTGCAACCTTTGGACAGGGGATCGACGCCGAAGAAGGTGCCGCAGTTGTCAACGACAGTGCTTTCCCACTCCAACTGGTAGAACGCCTCGGTACTGAAATTCTCGGTGATGTTCTGCGACATGTAGAACATGTTGACCGGAATCAGGCCTTCCTTGACCTCGGCACCTGGACGCCGCAGTGCGGCCACATCGATCGGGTTGATCGAGTTGATGCTGTTGCCGATGAAAGTACTTTCGCCCCAACTCACCACCTGCTTGCCAAGGCGCACGTTGCCCGGTAGTTCGCCGATGTTGTAGTTGTGATAGACAAAAGCATCGAGGAATTCGGCACCGGATGCCTTGGCCATGTCATTGCGGCCGCTGTCGTCAATGTCATAGAACGGACGGTGTTCGTCCTTCAGTTCGAAGTCGTACCAGTACTTGCCACGTACGAAGATGCCGCTGTCGCCGTACTTCAACTCCAGGTCGTGGATGCCTTTGAATATCTTCGAGAACGTTTCACCCTTCTTGAAGTTCAGGCGGTTGTCGTCAGACAGCCGGGACGACGAGTTACCGCGCCTGCCCTGCGAGTTGAACGGGGAAATGAAATCAGGATCACCCCCACGCACCGCCCAACTGGCACCCATGGACAGGGACGTGTCGAACTGCCCCTTGATTTCCCCGATTTCGAAGTTGACGGCATTGGCCTGGGTGCTCATGCCGATGGCAACAGCAGCCGCCAGCAGTTGGGGGCGAAAGCCACCCTGCATTATTGTTTTTGTCATGCGGCACTCCGATAAATGTTTTCTTGTCTTTTTTGTGTTTAGAGCGGTTCGATCCTAAGAGTGGGGCTGGTCAACACGCCCACCCGCGGGAGGGGGAATAAGGGGGGGATGTATAAACAAGCGACGAAGTCGTGCGTACGAAGGCTGAAGGGCGTTACCCTTCGAAGCGGTTTAACGTGCGGTAGTGATCGAACGGGATATAACGCGATCGGCGGTCACGCATGATTTTGACCAGCGCCACTTCCGGGTCGCGCGCAAAGAACAAGCGGCCACCAAGCGCCACCAAGTGGTCGAGCAGGTGTTCCTTCTCGTCGACCACTCGCTCAGCGTTACGGTCCCGGCCGCTGGTCACCTCCAGATCCAGCCAATGCGTGCCGGGAATCAGGTCGCCGCAAAAGATCATTGGCCCGCCTGGCAATTGGATTTCAGGCAGAAGCTGGCCCGGGGTAAACCCATCGCTTATGTGAAAACACCAGCCATCGCCGAGTGACTCACATCGGCCGCTTCCGATCAGGGTCAAACGCCCACTGCTTTCAAGTCCATGCACCAGGGATGAGACGAACAGGTCCCGATCCCGTGGGTGCGGATGGCGTGCGCGATGCCAATGTCGTTCACCGCACACATAGCGCGCTCGAGGGAACAGCAGACGCGGCATGTCACCGTCTCTGACCCTCTCACTTGTTTCCTTGCAAAGCTGCGCATGCACGTGTGTCAGAACCACGGTATCGATGTCGTCTTCATTCAGCCCGCGCCGCGCCAGGCTTTCGAGCAACCCCGCCGGTCGCGGCTGGCAACCGCATTTTCGCGCAAGTGGCGCCAGCAGATTGTCGGCACCGGCCATGACCAGGATGTTTTTTTCATGCTCTTGCACCAACAACACCCGAGCAGACATCTCTACCGTGTTGTCGTGGTCGGGCTTCATCCAGTCGGCCCATAGCACGCGCGGCGTATGCCCGAACAACATGCCGCCGTCCAGTCGACGACGCAGGCCTGTCAATGTGGAAATGCTACGGCTCAATTTCTTCCCCTTGTGTACACACTCTCCCCTGCGGCAGCACGCGGTGTGCCTGTTCGACCACGAGAGCCGGTTTTGCGACTGCTGCGGAGCCGGACGCAGACTGCGCCAGCTGCTGCAGGGAAGGTGTATTAACGGTTATGCGTGGACCTGCAGCAGCCGGCTGTAAGTCTTGAGGTGATGGTCGTCGTTGCCGAACTGGTGGCTGAGCATCAGCAAATGCTTGGCGTGGTGCGACAGCACGTATTCCCAGGTCAGGCCGATGCCGCCGTGCAGTTGGATACCCTGCTCGGCAATAAACCGGCCGGCGCGCACGATCAACACCTTGGCGGCGGCCAGGGTGCGGCTGCGCTCGTCGCTGTCAAGCGCATCAGCTGCGCATGCGGCGAGGATGGCCATGGAGTTGGCCTGGTCCAATTCGATACGCATGTCCACCATGCGGTGTTGCAGAGCCTGGAACTTGCCGATCGCCTGGCCGAACTGTTGACGTGTCTTGAGGTAATCAAGGGTCAAGTCGCACACCGCTTCCATACTGCCTACCGCTTCGGCGCACTGCGCGGCCAGCGCGCGACCCTGTTGGTAGCGCAGCGCGGCCAGGGCTTGACCGGGCTCACCGAGTACACCGGCGGCGCTGACGAAAACATCGTCCAGGTACAGTTCGCAGGCATGGCGGCCATCCATGGTCGGATAGACGCGGCGGCTGACACCCGGCGCACGCGGATCGAGCAGGAACAGGCTGATGCCGGTTTCGTCACGATCGTTGCCTGAGGTTCGCGCGGACACGACAATCAATCCTGCACTGTGCCCTGCGACCACTACCGATTTACGCCCGTTGAGACGCCAGCCTCCGTCCTCGGCTTTGGCGCGGGTGCGCACATCGTGCAACTGGTAATGGCTGGTTGGCTCGTCGACGGCCACTGCCAATTGCAATTGCCCGCTGGCAACGGCCGGCAGCAATTCGTTGCGTTGTTCGTCACTGCCCGATTGGGTCAGCAGGCCACCGGCGAAAATCACCGAATGCAAATAGGGTTCAAGGCACAAACCGCGTCCCAACTCGGTCATGATCAGGAGTGTCTCCACGCCGCTGCCACCAAAACCACCAAGTTCCTCGGCAAATGGCACGGCCGTCAGACCCAGCTCGCCCAGTTGACGCCAAAACGCAAGGCTGTAGCCCAGCTCGCTCTTGGCGAACTGTTCGCGCGCTTCGAACGCGTAATTGTCACGCACCAGGCGAACGGCGGTGTCCTGCAGCATTTGCTGCTCTTCGGTAAGTTTGAAGTCCATGATCGCTATTCCCCTTACAGCTCTAGAATCATCTTGGCGATGATGTTCTTCTGGATTTCGTTGGAACCGCCGTAGACCGAAGTCTTGCGCATATCCAGGTATTGGCTGGCAGGCGTGGTGCTGTAGTCGCGGTATAGATCCGCTTGCTCGCCATAGCCCAACTCTTCTTCAATGAAGGGCATGGCATACGGCCCGAGAACCTTGCTCATCAGGTAGGTGATGGCCTGACGGATTTCACTGCCCTTGATCTTCAGAAACGAGCTTTCGGTGCCTGGCACTCCGCCGTCACGGGCAGCGGCGACAATGCGCAGGTTGCTCATTTCGATCGCCATCAGCTGGATTTCCAGCTCGACGATTTGCATGCGCAACTGGATGTCGTCGATCAGTGGCAGGCCGTCGCGTTGCTCCTGGCTGGCGATGCGCTTAAGGCGCCCGAGCATCTGCTTGGCCTGACCAATGCCGGCAATGCTGGTGCGCTCGTGGGTCAACAAGTACTTGGCGCAGGTCCAACCCTTGTTCTCCTCGCCGACCAGGTTTTCCAACGGCACGCGCACGTTGTCGAAGAACACTTCGTTGACTTCATGCTCGCCATCGAGGGTGATGATCGGGCGTACGGTGATACCCGGAGACTTCATGTCGATCAACAAGAAACTGATGCCCCGCTGTTGTTGCGCTTCGGGGTCGGTGCGCACCAGGCAGAAAATCCAGTCGGCGTAATGGGCCAGGGTGGTCCAGGTTTTCTGACCATTGACCATGTAGTGGTCGCCATCACGTACGGCCCGCATCTTGACCGCGGCCAGGTCAGAACCGGCACCCGGCTCGGAATAACCCTGACACCACCAGTCTTCAGCGCTAAGGATGCGCGGCAGAAAGCGCGCCTGCTGTTCTGGTGTACCGAACTTGATAATCACCGGGGCAACCATGTTGACGCCGAACGGCACGATCCACGGTGCGCCGAACGCGTAGCATTCTTCGTCGAAGATATGTTTCTCCACCGCGCCCCAACCGGTGCCGCCAAATTCAACGGGCCAACTGGCCGCCAACCATCCTCGCTCATTGAGCAGGCGCATCCAGGTGACCTGGTCCTCTTTGTTGAAACGCTTGCCTAGGCGACCGCGCGCTGCGATATCGGCCGGCAATCTGTCGCGCAAAAACGCCCGGACTTCCTCGCGGAAAGCCACTTCGGCAGGGGTGAATTGGATGTCCACTGATGTACTCCTCACATTCGGCTGAAAGTGGGCAAGGACAGCTCGACTGACCCACTGGCAACCACGTTAGAAGATTGATCAGCGCGACCTCCCCCCCCACGGAAGGGGGGCTTGGGAAGCAATCGACAATTGCCCTCAAACAATCGCGCCAACGTTGCGCAGTTCGTCGATCTGCCCGCTGCTCAGGCCGAGTTTTTCAAGAATCTCGAGGGTGTTTTCGCCGTTCTTCACCACCCTTCCCGCTACCACGGGTGTACGACTCAAACGCGGAGCTGGCGCCGGGTGCAATACGCCGGCAGTTTCCATAAACAGACCGCGAGCGCGGTTGTGCGGGTGGGTAAAGGCTTCGCTGAAATCCAGCACTGGAGCGAAGCAGGCATCAGTGCCTTCCAGCAATTGGCTCCAGGCATCGCGGGTGCGAGTCATAAACAGCTTCTCGAGTTTCAGGCGCAGCGCCGGCCAGTCCTGCTTTTGCCATTGCGGCTTGAAGTCCGGATCGTCGATCTCGCATAACTCCAGAAGCAGTTGATAAAACTGCGGTTCGATGGCGCCAATCGACACGAACTTGCCGTCGGCGCACGTGTAGCAACCATAGAAAGGAGCACCGCCATCAAGCATGTTGTGCTGGCGCTCATCGTCCCACTGGCCCTGGTGACGCCAGTCGTAATACATGCTGGCGAGCAATGTCGCGCCGTCACAGATGGCGGCGTCCACGACTTGTCCCAAGCCAGATTTCTGAGCCTCAAATAGTGCTGCCAGAATACCTGTCACCAAAAACATCGCCCCCCCGCCCATGTCGCCAACAAGGTGCAATGGTGGCGTCGGTGGCCGGTCGGCGTGGCCCATCGCGTTAAGTACGCCTGACAGAGCAATGTAATTAAGATCATGCCCTGCCGCGTGTGCCAATGGCCCACTCTGGCCCCAACCGGTCATGCGCCCGTAGATCAATCGCGGATTACGTTCAAGGCAGATTTCTGGACCCAGGCCAAGGCGCTCCATGACGCCGGGCCGGAACCCTTCGATCAGCACGTCGGCGTCGTCGATCAGCTGCAACAACACTTCAGCGGCGCCGGGTTTACGCGGATCTATCGCAATGCTGCGACGGCCGCGTCCAAGCAGGCTGCCATCGGCATTGAGAAAACCGGACGCATGACGGTCAACGCGAATGATCTCCGCGCCCATATCCGCCAGCATCATGGCAGCGAACGGCGCAGGGCCGATCGCATTCATTTCCACTACTTTCACACCTGCCAAAGGTCCGGGCATCTCAAGTTTCTCTTTTGTTATAGGGAGGCTGTTCGCTGCGGCTCAAGACATTAAATGCCCGGCGTCCTGAGCGCCCCACACTCCATGGGGGGGAATCCCCCCCCATGAGCCTGTCCCTAAACGGACCGCCCTCCTAACCAATGATCAAGCTTGGGCCACATCCGCTTGACCGCAGCCGGCCCCGCCACCAGGCTGACATGGCCGCCCGGTAGCATCAGCTCTTCCTTGTCAGGTGAACCCACACGAGCGACCAAAGGCTGCGCGCAATCGGGCGGAACCAGTGAGTCGTATTGCGCAATGATGTGCAGCAGCGAAGTCCGGATGTTCTTCAGATCGACCTCTTGGCCACCGATGCGCAAGCCACCTTCGTACAGCGAATTCTTTAGACCGAACTCTTGGTGGACCTGCCGGAAATACTCGCCGGGAAGCGGCAGTGTCTCGTCATTGAAACGCGCCATCATGCGGTAACCCCTGACGTAGTCGTCGTTCCACATGTTGTCCCAAAGCCGGGCCTGACCGGCGATGCGACCTGCAGGACGATGCAGCTCAATAGCCCTGATGATGGCCTCTGGCGGGACAAGGCCCGCTGCATCGATCAAGCGCTCGGCCTTGAAATGACATTGCTTGGCCAGGGGCATCTTCGTCCAGTCGATGGGCGTTGTGAAACACACCAGGTTCTTCAGAGGGCCTCCGGGATGCAGTGCAGCGTAAAGCGCCGAAAGGACGCCACCCATGCAGTAGCCAATCAGCGTGACATCGTCCACACCCGAGTCCTGCTGCACGCGACGAATACAATCGGGAATGAAGTCGAGCACGTAGTGCTCAAGCTTCAGATGGGCCTCTTCCCGGCTCGGCGCATTCCAGTCCATGACATAGACGTCGTAACCCTTTGCGAGCAGAAACTCGATCAGGCTCTGCCCCTTCGTCAGGTCAAAAATGGCCGCCTTGCTGGTCGTCGCCATGACAAACAGCAATGGCACGCGATAAATTTCCTCCGATGTCGCGTGATAGTGGTACAGGCACAAGGTGCCGCGACGGTGAATGAGTGTCTTGGGCGTCAAGCCCACCGCTGGCGGTGGAGTGCTCAAATACTCGAGACCCTTGAGGCCACGCTGGACCATCATGCCGAGCTCTGAACGTAGCCTGTCGGTCAACGACATCTCAACGATCTTACTGTCATGCGGCCGGCTCATTGACACCTCCTGCCTTTCTTTTACGCTTGAGCGGCGCCGGACGCGCCTGAGCCAATGGGCGGCGCGTGCGTGGCGGTTGCGGTGCAATCGCGGTACCGGTTGGCGCAGGAAGCAATTGATCGAGCTTGTCCTCCACTCGCCGTAAAGATGCTGCCAGGGCGTCTACCTCGGCGCGGCTGGGCAGGCCCATGCGCTTGTGCAAGCGTTCCAGCGATGTCTGCGACAGGTGCTGCAGCCCGAGGGTGACCCTGGAATATTGATCGATCACCGAGCCCAGTTCTTTCGAGTCGATGTTACGAGCGGCCAAGGCATTGACGCCGTTTTCGAACCGGGTAATAGCCTCACGATACAATTTGAACGGATCTTGTAATGCCACGACGTATTCCTCGATCAAGGTTTTAGAGTGAAGTTTTTCTCTGTCGGCCAGGTTTGACGCGCGGCGAGCCGGTCCAGACCGGATATGGCTTTGCGCCGGATAATTACGGTGGGTATCAGCCACGGCCTGATCAACAACCGGCAGGCACCGGCCGCTTTTGGTGATAGCAGACGCAGCAAGGTGATACCCCATCGCTCAGTGACAACCCAGGTGGTCAGGGTGGAGGTTGCGAACTCGTCGGCGGTGGCGCGCAGGCGCGACTGTTTGCGTGGCCCCCTGTCGGCGATTTCGATCGTCCTGTCCGCAGCCGGATGCCGGGCGAACACGGTTGTCAGCGCATTGCCGATACGTTGCAAGGCGTCGCGGCTGGCACTGTTGACCGAATCAAAATTGAGGAATCCGTGGAACTGCCCACTGTAGTGCAACAGTTCCACCGGCACGTCGGCTGCACGCAGGCGAGCGGCATAGTCCAGGCCATCGTCGCGGATCGGATCGAAACCGGCACTGACGACGACTGCCGGCGCCAGGCCACGCATGTCCGGGCTGCGGCGTGGGGAATACCAGGGATCCAGCAGGTCCAGGGTGTCGAGCGAAGGGGCCAGGGTCTGCTCGATCCATTGCACCGCGTGATCGGTCAACAACGCTCGCCCGAACGCGTTCTCCGCGTAGGAAGGGAATTTCTCCACCAGTTCGGTGGCCGGATAAACCAGCACTTGCAGGCTCGGTGACGGGCCGCCGCGACGCTGGCTTTCCTGGGCAACGGCAGCACAAAGATTGCCACCCGCCGAATCACCCCCCAGCGCCAGGCGAGTCGTATCGATACCCAATTGGGCGCCGCTCTTTGCCATCCACTCGAATGCCGCAAGGGCATCGGCGCGGCCCGCAGACAGATCGTGTTCCGGCCCCAGGCGATAGCGAACGGCAACGACGATACAGTTGGCGGCCAGCGCAATGCTGCGGCAGATGCCATCGGCAGTATCCAGGTCGCCGATGATGAACCCGCCACCGAAAAACCACATGAACGCAGGCCGCAGTTGCTGCGCATTGTCAGGTTTAAAGATGCGCAGGGCGATTTCGCCACCTGGTCCGTCGATCATCTGCTCGGTTACAGAACCCACCGGAGGATTGCGCGCGAGAGCCAGCGCCGCCAAGCGCCAGCCCAGGCGCAGTTTGGGCAGCGAGTAGTCTTCTGCTCGGCGCAGGCACATGGACAGGTTGGCCAAGCGCAGGAATGCACGCGCCTCACGGTCGGGTTGATGGGCGCGCAACACGCGAGGCATACCGATTGCCGATCGCTCAGGGTGCACCTTTGGGGGTTTTTCGTTTTTCATTGCCACTCCATTCGCAGGGAATCCGTATACCGCGCATAAGCAACAGCTTACTGAGCGCCACGGTTGCGGTGGCTACCCTCAATGGGGGGTAAAGCAAACCAGCCATCGGTTATCGAAGTCGAAAAACTCAATTGGAGTACCGTAAAAACGGTGTCCGTTTTTTTTCACCTGTCTGGTCGCATTGACGCGAGTGCCCTTGAGTTAGTGCAGCCTCACAAGGTTGGTGGTCAACCTCAAATCAAGTTCAAGGGAGCAGCAAATATGACCCGCAAACGCAAGTTGCTAAAGGGATATGCGCTGGTGGTCGTCTCGGTGATGGCTATTTCGGCAGCTGCCGCAGCCGCGGAAAAACCCAACATTCTGGTGATCTTCGGCGACGACGTTGGCCAGACCAACATCAGCGCCTATTCCATGGGAGTGGTGGGTTACAAGACGCCAAACATCGACCGCATTGCCAAGGAAGGCATGATGTTTACCGACTACTATGCTGAGAACAGTTGCACCGCAGGACGCTCTTCATTCATTACGGGACAGACGCCGTTGCGTACCGGTCTCACCAAAGTAGGTATGCCAGGTTCGACTGTCGGCCTGCAAAAGCGCGACATCACTATCGCCCAGGCCCTGAAGTCACAAGGTTATGCCACTGGCCAGTTCGGCAAGAATCACCTCGGTGACCGTGACGAATACCTGCCGACTGCGCACGGGTTCGACGAATTCTTTGGCAACCTCTATCACCTCAATGCCGAAGAAGAACCGGAGCGACCCTACTGGCCCAAGGATGATGCCGAGTTCGTCAAAGCTGCCTCTCCTCGCGGGGTGATTCACAGCTTCGCAGACGGCAAGATTGAAGACACCGGCGCTCTTACTGCCAAGCGCATGGAAACCATCGACGACGAAACCACCGCCGCTGCTCAGGCTTTCATTGAGAAACAGGCCAAGTCCGACAAACCCTTCTTTGTCTGGATGAATACCACCCGGATGCACGCGTATACCCACGTACGCGATTCGATGCAGGGTCAAAGCGGCATGCCCGGCAATGAATATGCCGATGGCATGCTCGAGCACGATGGCGACATCGGCAAGCTGCTGAAAACACTCGACGACCTGAAAATCGCCGACAACACCATCGTCGTCTACACCACCGACAATGGCCCGAACCAGTTCGGTTGGCCGGACGCCGCGACCACGCCCTTCCGCAATGAAAAGAACTCCAACTGGGAAGGCGCATTCCGGGTGCCGGCGATGATCCGCTGGCCGGGCAAGATCAAACCAGGAGAGGTCTCGAACGAGATATTCTCAGGACTTGACTGGTTTCCGACCTTGATGGCTGCCGCCGGCGATACCAGTGTGAAAGACAAGTTACTCAAGGGTTGGGCGCCGGTTTCCGGCGACACCAATTTCAAGGTGCACCTGGACGGCTATAACCAACTTCCGTATCTGACTGGTCAGCAGCCCAAGGGTGAGCGCAAGGAGTTCTACTACTTCAACGACGACGGCGTGCTGGTTTCCATGCGTTATGGCAACTGGAAAGCGGTCTTCTGCGAACAGCGTGAACCGGGTGGTTTCAAAGTCTGGAGTGAACCCTTCGTGTGCCTCAGGGTGCCGAAAATTTTCAATTTGCGCATGGATCCCTTTGAACGTGCAGACGTGGTATCAGATCAATATTATGACTGGTCCACCAAGAATGTTTATCTGACTGAAATGGCCGTCATGAAATCGGCTGCGTTCTTACAGACCTTCATCGACTATCCACCGAGCCAAAAACCAGCCAGCTTCAGCATCGATCAGATCCGTGCCGCAGTAGATGCAAAAATTGATGAAAAGAAAATGAAATGACCACCTGATCAATCAGTGTATCGCCCACATGATGTGGGCGGTAATTTTGAAGACACACGACTTTTTATAATCGTCGCGATCAAAATAATCCTTTGACGATTGTCCACTTGGGTCGATAGAGGTTCTTCGAGAAAGACAGCTATTGGCCGACTCTGTCGAAAAAGTCGGATTTTCAGCTGGCCTGAACTCAGGCACGACCATCGCCTAAAATCCGACTCACCAGATTGAGTGGCATCTCGGCCCTTCTTTGACCGTTGCTGCTCAGTTCGCCAGGTTCAAATGGGCCAGGGCGGCTACTTTTTTAACAAAATCGGCCATAAGCAGCCCTTCAAGATGTCTGATACGGCAACGTTAGATATCGCTTATAGCATCAGAAATATCGTCTACGCTTGATTTGGATCCAGCCGTACAAACCAATCAATGGGAACATCTTAAAGTTTCCTCAAGCGTCTTGCCTGCCCGCGACCTTACTTGCCGCCGTATTCCAGGGAATGGACACTTTTGAGGGATGCACGACATTCTTTTTCGAGCACTCGCGAAGGGAAGTTGACTGCCATGACTCAGCACTGGAATACGTCCGATTCATTCACCCGTTTCCCCTTGGCAATGGCGCCGCTCCCCGAATTGCCACGCGACTCGGAATTTAGCAGTGCCATCCATCCCTTCCTTGCGAAAAGCCCGGGATGCGGTGTCTCTCCTGAATGGCGCCTGCGGCTAAAGATCGCGGCCGCAGTGGCACTGCTGGGTGGTGTGGTCGCGCCCGCGTGGTCCGCGGGTATCTGCCCTGCGCCCGCAGTGGCCGCTAACACTGATTGCACGGTTCCACCCGGCACCCTCGTCAATGTCACAACCGCCGGGGCCATCGGGCTAAACGCCAGTGGTACCTTGGGGCAGATCACCGCTGATGGCATTACCCTTAATCTGGGGGCCGCCACCACCACGGGCGCATTGGCACTGCAAGGCGCCGCCATCAGCTTTAATGCAAGCACCGTCAGTACCACCTCCGTGGGCGCCGCCGCCACCGGACAAACCGGATTACGCGCTTTCGGTGCAGGCAGCACTATCTCCGCGACCGGCGCCACCCTCGACCTGACACCCGCCTCAGGCACCTCGCTGAACATGCGTGGCGCCACCGCTGACAATGGCGGCGTGCTGACGCTGAACGGCACCACAGTACTGGTGACGGGCGGCGCCAATGCCACGGGCAACTACGGTCTGGTCGCGAGCGGAACGGGCAGCCAACTCAACTTTTCCGGGGGCTCGGTCAGTACCAGTTCCCGCGGGGCTTTCGGGGTGTTGGCCGAAAGCGGCGGCGTGGTCAATTTATCCAACGGTGCACAGATCACCGCCGCCGGGGCCCAGAACACCACCACGCTTGCCGGCAGCCATGCCCTGTACGCGACCGGAGCCGGCAGCCAGATCAATGCCACAGGCATCGCGGCCAGCACCTTCGGTACCAACGCGTCAGCCGCGCTTGCCGACACTGGTGCCACCCTGGTCCTGACCAGCAGTTCGTTCACCAACTCGGGGGCCGCCAACATAGACAGCACCCCAAACGCCGGGGTGCGGGCCGTCAACGGTGGCAAGATCGTGATGAGCGGAGCCGGCAGCACGATCACCACAACCGGCGTGCGTGGCTTTGGCCTTTCCGTGGAGGGCGCCGGATCCCAGGCGCAAGTGGCGGATACGGCAATCCATTTGGCAGGCAGCCGTGCATTCGGAATTTCCATCAAGTCCGGTGGTGTGGCACAGGTGAACAACAGCAGCGTAGCGCTCAACGGTGTCACCGGGCCTTTTTCACCCGCAGTGCAGGTTGAGGGCGTTGGCTCGACTTTGACGCTCACCAACAGCAGTGTCAGCACTACGACCCCCACCGTCGCCGTCGGCGTGACGGCCCGGGATGGCGCAAACCTCACCATCAGCGATAGCTCTATCACCACGACCGGCCCTAACTCCGCAGCACTGAGCGCCAGCGGTCTAGCGGCGTCGCCTGGCTCGGTGACCGCGAACAACGTGACGATCAATACCAGCGGTGACGATAACGCCATGGGCGCGATCGCGGATCTGCACGGCTCGATTACGCTCAATGGCGGCACAATCACCACCACTGGTAACCGGGTCAGGCCGTCGTCCTACGCCCATGGCCTTGGCGCTCGCAATCCCGGCGGCAACCTGATTGCCAACGGCACCGTGGTCAATACTTCCGGGCTTTCCGCCATGGGCGCCTGGTCCGACGATGGCGGTCACTCCACCCTAAATGACGTCCGGATCACCACCTCGGGTGAATCGGGCATAGGGGTATTTGCGATCGCGGAACAGGTCGGCACTCAGTTCAGTGCCAACACCACGGCCAACCGCACCACCGTGCAAACCAGTGGCCTGAACGCCCACGGCGCACAGGCGCAAGCGCGCAATGACCAGCCAGTCGATGTCGCCACCGTCACCGTAAATGACACCTCGATTACAACCCTGGGCACCGGTGCCGCAGGCCTTCGCACCGTGCTCGAGGACTACGGCACGACGCCCACCGGTCGTGGGCAAGCTGATGTGGTGGCAAACCGCACCACGGTGCTGACCCAGGGCGAGGGAGCGCATGGTGCGTTTTCCCGCGATAATCCCACCTCGGTGACGATCAACCAGAGTTCAATCCAGACCAACGGCGCGGCCGCCCATGGTGCTGTCGCGGTCATCGGCGGGCGCATCAATGGCACCGACTCGACGGTGGTGGCCAGCGGTGCCAACTCAATGGCGCTCTACGCCTTGGGCATACCCGCGGCGGTCTCCACGGCCGACTTCACTCGCAGCACTTTGAACAACAGCAGCGGGCCGATCATTGGTGTCGCCGGCGGTGCGAACGTCACCCTGACCGATTCGACCGCGACGGGAGCCAGTGAGTGGCTGCGCGTGGGCACACTCAATGACTTTCCCTTGCTGGCCGTTGCGCATCCACCCCTGACCGGCCCGGAAGATTTCCCGGATGAACTCACCGGAGACTTGCCGCCGTTACAATCTCCGCCGATCACCGTCCCTGCCCCACCCGTGACGCCCGGCCTTGCCACTATCAACCTCTCTGGATCAACCGTGGTGGGCTCGGCCTTCACGGCGCCCGGAAGCGTTTCCAACCTGACGCTGAGCAACAATAGCGTCTGGCGCATGACCGGGGATTCCAATCTGACCAACCTGGTCAATGACCCGAGCCTAATCGATTTCTCTGCCCCGACGGGCGGGGTATTCAAGACCCTCACCGTCAACAATTACAGCGGCGACGGCGTTATTGCGCTCCATACATTCCTGGAGGGAGACGGCTCGCCTTCAGACAAACTGGTGATCGATGGCGGCACCGCGACACCGCTGGCCGCCGGCAACACGGCGTTGCTCATCCGCAATGCCAGGGATGCCAGCGGGGTGTTGGGGCGAGGCGCGTTGACCGCCGGCAACGGCATCCTGGTGGTGGATACGTTGAACGGCGGTACTACCGCGACCAACGCCTTCCGCCTGGGTGGTCGCGCCATTGCCGGTCCCTACGAATACACGCTGCAACGGTCAAGCGTGGATGCCAGCAATGGCGAAGCGTGGTACCTGCGTTCCACTGCCGAGCCTGTTCCGCCCACGCCACCGGTGCCACCCGTACCACCGGATGATGGGCCCGTACCACCTGTTCCGCCCGAGCCGCCAACGCCTGCGCCACCGGTGCCGAGCTTCCGTGCGGAAACCTCGTTGTACGGCGCCATTCCCGCCATGGCGATGGTCTATACCCGTGGCATGATCGACACCCTGCACGAGCGGGTTGCCGAAGAGCGCCGCATGCCCACCGACCCGTTGCCCAAGGAACATGAAGAAACCTACGGCCCGTCGCTAGGTTGGGGGCGAATGATTTTTCGCAATGGCGAGCGCGAGAGCAGCCATGATGGCCCGTTTGGCGATTCCCCGGCCTATAACTATGACATGCAGGCGTTCCAGGTCGGTCTCGATCTATATCGCGGCGAGGACACCGACGGTAGCCACGATCAGGCGGGCCTGTCCTTGGCCGTCGGCAAGATTGACGGCGGCGTCGAACACTACACTGGTTTTGGCGCCGGCAATGACGTCTTGCGAGCCTACAGCCTGGGCGGTTACTGGACGCACTTCGGCCCAGACGGCGGGTACGTCGACGGCGTTCTGCAATTGCACCGTTTCGACATCGAGGCCAAGCCGGGTGACATTGATGAGTTGGACACCAAAGGCTGGGGTTACTCCGCCTCCCTGGAAACCGGTTATCCGTTCTTGGTGGATGAGGGCAATGAGCAACACAAGAACGAAAACCTGTACCTCGAACCACAAGCCCAAGTGATCTATTCGCATATCGATCTGGATGACAGCGATGACATTGCTGCCGACGTGCGTTTCAGGGATGTTGACTCACTGATCGGTCGCCTGGGAGTACGCCTGGCCAAGGACTGGCTCCGCGAGACCGACAAAGGCGAGGTCCTGCGCACCAATGGCTGGCTGCGCCCCAGCGTCTGGCATGAGTTCAAGGGCCGGCCCAAAACCGAATTCTCTTCGGCCGACGGCTTCGTACCCTTCGAGGCGGATATTGGTGGGAGTTGGTGGGAAGCCAACCTGGGCGTTGATTACCAGGCCGACAAGAAAGTTACGTTCTTTGTTTCCGCTGGGTATTCGGAATCGTTCGATGGCGACAGCCACAGCTACAAAGGCATGCTAGGGGTCAAATACGACTTCTGAACCTACCGTGGTCGAGTAGCCTGCGTCGCTTTTTATGCAGTCCGGCCGTCGCCGAAGCTTTTACACAGCCTGGGTCGACACGTGCCCTTCAGGACAGGCAGAAACCAGCTGTGGCTTCAACCTGTCAAGCAAAACCACCCAACCGCTTCCGAGTCCGACGACACCTTCAAACTGAAGGTGTCATTGGACGTGCCATCTAGCAACCGTTACCCATGGGCTAAGCCCCCCTTTAACCCCTCCTCGCGGGGGGGATGGGTTAACAATCCCGGAAATAAGATGATGGCAGCATGCCCTCTGCCTGACTCAGCGTGCTGTTTAATTCGGCCAAAAACAAAATCAATGTCACGCGGACCGGCCAATGCGCAAGGTACCGGCAAATCCAGGGAGAAGTTCAATGACAAATCAAGCCATGGGCAAAATGCTGGTTGGTCAAATTCTTAGCAATGCTGCGATTCGATTTCCCGATCGGAAGTCCTTTGTCTGCTCTTCGACAGGGCGCAACTTTAGTTTCGATCAGACCAACCAGCGCTGCAATCGCCTCGCCAATGGCCTCAGCGATATTGGCCTGCGTAAAGGCGACCGGGTAGCCTTCCTGAGCAGTAATCGCGCAGAGATGGTGGAGATCTATTTCGCGCTAGCTAAAAACGGGATGGTTGGCCTGCCGCTCAACTACCGCCTGGCGCCTTTGGAAATAATTGAACTAATGCGTGCCGTTGGCGCTGTCGCGTTGATAGCAGAACGCCGTTTCAGCGATACACTGGCGCCACTGCTGGTCGATCTACCGCAAGTCATACATTACGTAAGCTTCGGCGATGGCAATGCCCTTGGCACTGACTACGAGGCATTGCTGGCGCGCTCCTCCATCAGTGAGCCGAAAGTCGATATCAAAGAAGACGAGCCGTTCTATTTCAATCTCACCTCGGGCACAACCGGCCTACCCAAATGCTATGTTATCAATCACTACAATTGCACCGCCGGGAACAGCATTTTTACCAGTTTCGACCTGACCAGTCGCGACGTGGCACTGACTGTGTTCCCGATGTTTGGCCGAATCGGTTTCGGTTGGACAATTATCTCGATACAGCTTGGACTATGTAATGTACTGGCCAATTTCGAAAGCCAAACCGTGCTGCGCCTCATTGACGAGCAAGGCGTCACAGTGGTGAATGTGGTACCGACCATGGCGGCGATGTTGCTGGCTTGCCCCAGCTTGGCGACCCGCCACCTGACCTCACTGCGGGCGCTGGTGTTCGCTGGCTCATCATTGCCCGAATCGATTCGCGAAAACGTTCAGTTGAAACTCTGCCCAAACGTGTATGAGTACTACGGCATGCAGGAGACCGGCGCGCTGACTTTGAGTACCCCTGAGGACCGCCAGCGCAACCCGGCGTCTGCCGGCCGTCAGGTATTGTTTTCGGAATTGCGCATCGTTGACGCACAAGGATGCGACCTTCTTTCCGGTCAGCCTGGTGAAATTTACGGTCGTTCGCCTAATTCGGTAACCGCCTATTACGACAGTCCGGCGAAAACAGCGGAGACTTTTCAGGAAGGTTGGGTCCATACCGGCGATATCGGCTATCTCGATGACGAGGGATACCTGTTCGTCAGCGGCCGGCTAAAGGAAGTCATTGTGACGGGAGGTCAAAACGTTCACGCCGCAGAGATCGAAGACCTGATCCTGACCTTCGCAGGTGTCGCTGACTGCGCAGTGATCGGCTTGCCCGACCCGTTGTGGGGTGAAACGGTGACGGCGGTAGTGGTGCCAAAAGATGAGCCCCTCGACGACGAGGCCTTGATCAAGTTCTGCCATGCCCGTCTGGCCGGCTTCAAGACGCCCAAGACAGTCCTGCAACAAAACGACCCATTGCCACGCACACCAACCGGCAAAGTACAAAAATTCCGTCTTGTCGAACGTTACTCAAAAACCGTCACAACAAATTAAACACCATCAGTGTGCCAGATAGTTCGGATTTACAGTGCACAAGGCACCAAGGAGCCGAAGCTCTTTGATGTTGTAGACGTTGAACCTGCTAAATCGAAAACAGTCTGCCTCCTCCTTTTTTAAGTTGAGACATCCCTTGTGGGTCGGTTGCTGCCTCCACGACAGCCAGCAATCGGCCCAGGCTGTGTGAAAACGCTTAATTCGAATCGGGTTCAAGTTCGTTTGGTGCCGTCGCAAGCGCATTCCACCACGATGCTAGGACCAGCCGATCGCCGGATTATCTCTGCAAGATTGGTGAGCCTGATCAGGTCAATCTCGACACTGCCAGTAAGGATGAGACGATTACCGTTGAAATACCTATCCAATCGAAATTGTCTGAATCAGATTTTGGAAGCCTTCAAAGGTAAGTGTGACCTCCATCAAAAATGATGAGGCCAGGAAGGTCTTATCCCGGCGAGAGCATCCCGCGAGGTCGCCAGCGGGAAGAGAGCTACTGAGCTAGTGTCCTTTTGTTCACGTCGTAGGTTGCGGCCCAATCAGCGCGGCCCTGGAGCGACCGGTGAGGTGAGCAATTTTCGCTAACGCTCTTATCATTGAGCCTGGTTGTTCGTTAGTAAACGCGGGTAACGTCCTCTCTTCTCAACGTGGAAATCCTAGAGAGCATTGCAGTCCAGGATGTTGGTTCAGCATCGAAATTTCGCCACGAAGCTGGCGTGTCAGCGACTTGAGAATCTTCATTCCCTCCGACGAATGCTTTTTGAGATCGAACCCTTCTGGAAGTCCTCTCCCTTTGTCAGTCACTCTCAACAGAATCTGGTCAGTGGAAGCCTTTAACTCCACAAACACCTCGCCGAATGCCTTGTCTGCATAAGCGTATTTAAGGGCATTGGTGACCAGCTCACCATCGAATTCGCTACGAAGTCCATGGTAAGGAAATCCACATCGAAGATTTACGGTTTGCCGATGATCGGCCAATCGCCAAGCACCAACAGGACCTCCTCGGCGGATCTGGGTTAGTGGCTCCGTTGGGATAACTTCCAGAATACTAAGTAGCGCTGTGCTCACTTCAGTTTTTTTGCAATATAAGCTGATCTCACCTTGATCTTCCCTTCTTCGGCATCGTTAAGCACTTCGCGTACTCGGATGAGATACGCGCGCCCCTTTCCGGTGTGAGCGGCTTCGTCAATTAGGGAGCGCGCGAGCGAACTCTCGTCGGTAAGGCGACCGAAACTCTCCGGCTCGAGGTCTCGATCGATAAACATTTTCGTTACCGTCTCTCTCAGCCGCGAACAGCTGTCCCAGTCGAACCACGAACTCTGTAAACGCGAACTGGCGAGCCTTTCCGTCTCGCGCGAGAAGTGCTGCCCCTGAAATGCCTTGTAGACTCTGGTGTATGAGTATCGCAGCAGTTCGGCCTGCGATCTGGATTTGCAGCCCAGTGCTCGAGTCAAGAAAAATGCCGCAAGAAAGTCTTCGTCCGACCGGTCGAGGGGGCCAGACGCACCTCGCAACGCGATAAGCCAAGGGTCCTCTCCACTGGTATTGGGAACATCGTCAGGAGAGGTTTGCCGGGCGATGGTGACGACCGTCGCCATCCGCGTCACCTGACCTGTCGCGAGCACTGCGGCCAGCTTATTCTTATCGCGGCATAAAGCGACAAGCCATCCTCGTACTGCGTCGGGGTCCGCCTGGTCTGACTCTAATGCGCGGATTAAATCCGTTGGATCTGCTTTGTTGATGATAGTTATGGCTGGGCCGATCCTGCCTGCGGCTAGCAATGCTCGTGCGGCAGGACCTGCGTCTTGGCGCGATATACGTTCCGCCAGCCCATCGTCGACATCTGGGATACGCCAAAAAGCTGTCAGCATCATAATGTCCGGTCGCCGCACGGCCATGTCGATCGCGATATCAGTGTTGGACTCAAGCCCCGAAACTATCTGCTCCGATGTCATCTCCTTCAGAGCACGGGACGCGATGTTGACTAATGTACCTTTCGAAATGAGCGCAGAGTAGAAGCGATGCGGTGACCGCCGCCATAGCTCGATGCCAAGCTTGTTCCCCAGCTCCGCCTGATCTAACGGATCGTCTAACTGCTCTAGCGTTTCGAGAAGAAACTTAAACACTCCCTCGTCAATCCGATCGGGCGCTTTCATCGCTTGTCGCGTCACAAGCGTGCGGATAGACCTGGCCTGTTTCTTTCCGCCGCTATCGAGAGCAGCCAAGGCGGAAACGGCCGAGCCCAAGTCCGGTGGATGGCTTTCTAAAAGACTTCTATGAAGTTCACATAACGGCAACATAGCGCGCCGACCACCATCGACGTCGCCGCCGGTGCGTTTTAGGAATTCGCGCAACGTAGACGATGAAGGGGCTGCGAGATCAGCCAATAGCGGTAGCAGCCCGTCAGAGACGGCACCTCCATCCGCAACCACGGCGTTCGGAAATTTCGAACGGAGCTGACGATCCTTCTCGGGTACAAATTGAAGGTCCAGAACAACCCCTTTCCCTGATCGGTCCATTCCCGAAAGCGTGCAAAAGCCAAACGAACGACGCAGCCTTGGCCATTGCTGCATCCAGATGGCGGTCGCGACTTGCTCGTCTGCGAACGGCTCGGCGGCTTCGGCCACCACCTGTCGCGTCGGAAACGAATACAGTGCATGCAGCAGAAATTCAGTCCGCTCTGTTGTCTCGATTCTGTTCGGCTTAAGGTGTGGCGAAAGAGAAACGGGACCGCCATAGGCCGACCTGAGATCTATACCAGTAGGACGAGTGAAAATGTCGAGCAGGGCTTGAGCAGACATCAGCCTGGCGAGATCTGCATTTTCGATGATCAGCGAGTGAGTCCAGACGCAGCCAGGCCGGGGCATTTCAGGCGCAGCCCAAGTTCTCGCAAGCACATATTTTCCGCTTTTCTCGAGCGGATATCCCGTGAGATAGCCCTCAGCCGACGGCTTCATGCCAGAACCCGATAGGTCGCTCATCACTAACATGACGCGTGCATCCGACGCATCCAGCGAAAGTGAGCTGGAAATAAGTCTATGGCCGTCGTTATATCCATGCAGCGCCTGATGGACCAAGATTGAAGGCATCAGTCGATCAGCCATTTCAGCGGTTTGGTTATATCCGAACTGACAGCATCTCCGTCCACGACCTTGATCCGGTCGGATGGTCGTTCTAGGTCTCGAAGCCTGTCAGTTTCAGCAAAGTTCTCGTCCTTCTCAGGGTCCTCGTACACCCCCCCCTGAGCACTAAGACCCCACACTTGCCAAGTCCAAGGATCGCGCCCACTCCGCAAATACTGGCTTAAGAAAGGTAGTTTACTTTCAAGAATCTCTGCCGGCGTTTGTCCTTCCCCTTCGACCTTGTCCCATGCTGAGATAAGAAGGGCCAAACGTCTTCCTCCGATATTTAGCTCCCCCGACATAAGCATCTGTAGGAGATCCACGATCCTGACTTGGGTAGGAGCCATATCGGCGCTCCACTCGATTGGCTCCTTCTCGGGAGGTACGATGCCCAACTTCCTCTGCAATGTCGCCCAGTCAACGAGCCAAGCCGGCATCTTTATCGTATCGCCGTTGATCATAAGGACGAGCGAAGGCGCTGTAAGTGTTTCCAGCATTCCCTTGTCGAGCTCACGACGCTCCCACATTCGGGAGAAATCTTCTCCCGGCAGATCTGGGAACGAAACCTCAACTTTCTGTCCGTCGTCATCTTTAAGTCGCATCGTCACAGCCTTTGCACCGCTCACCTGGGTCCGCTGCTGGATCGTTCCAGATCGCCATAGCTTGGCTAGCGCGTTAAGGTGTTCGTAGTTGCCTTGGCTGAGGCGATCGAACGAGAGAGCTGTATCTGCCCCCGTTTCACGGACCATGTGCCACAGAGCTGCAAGAAATGTCGTCTTGCCCGACGAGGGCAGTCCTACAATAGAAATATGAATTTCCCCGCTCATTTTTCTGTCCCCGTGTCGGTCAGCAGGTCGATCATACGTTCGAAAATAGCAGCTGCCTCGTCGCCCCCCGCGACTACAGGAATATTCGGCCGTAACCAGTACAGCAATAAGTTGGCGACTCCTTCTCCCCTGCAGACCTTTTCGCAGTCCTTTGGAGATGCCGCGACTACAAATGACTTCACCTCGCCAAGGTGTGTAGCGTGAGTTTTGATGATCGACTCTACCAACTCGTCAAAATCCTTCTGGACCCGTTCCGGATGCAGGGAGATGACGACTGAGTCTTTTTTTGTCAGAACGACCGCTAACCGACATCCCTCGCGAATCGCGTGCGCTTCGACCAACGCATCGACGATCTGGGGCGTCGCCGCCTTCACTTCATGCCTCAGCTTCGGATTAGCCAGTTGCGCGCCGTTGACCAACAGGGTTATGCAGTCCGCTCGTCGAATCTCGAAGAACTGATCGGCCTGGGAAATTTGGTCGGTGACGGCAAGATAGTCCTCCCCCGACCGATCGCTTATGAATAAAGAGGTAAACCCTAAACCTTCTTGATGCAGATCGAGATGAAAGAAGGTTGCGTCAGCACCGCGACTGGTTCTTTCTGTGTGCGGGATGGCACGTCGGGAGACCGCACGAGCGAGATGGCACACCTTTTCAAATCCGATTAGCGTAGAAGACCCAGCGAACGCAGCCCCCGAGAGAGGCCCGTCTTGAAGAAGGTCGTAAACCCCAGCGATCAAGCTGGTCTTACCCGAATCGTTCGGCCCTATAAGACCGATCGACCTGGAAATGTTTCGTCGCTGTAAGTTCGAGGCATCGTCGCGAGCCAGCGCTTCACCTGATTCAAGGGCGATCGTTGGTTCTGGCGGTGCCACCGCGGTAGCTGACTCTTCAGCTTCCGTGATGTCCTCGAGTGATAAGCCATCGGCGTGTGGGCACTCTTCGATCTCGAACCCTTCCACGCACTTACCATCAGAAGCGAAATTACAATCGGCGTTATTGCATGCAAGCTGCTGGATCGCCATTTGATCAGTTGCCCACGGACAGGAAAAGGTGCTCACGGTAGAAAAGCTCGGCGATCTGAACCGCTGCCATAGACGAGTCGGCGGGCAGCCCGGTCATGGAGGCCCATACCGGAAGCCAAGCATCGTCCGAGCCGACTTCAACCCTTTTTTCAAGTGCGAAGTGCAGGGGGGTCGTGACAGGGGAAATTCTGGTCGACTTCGTGATGTCCCTGCTCCAACTAATATCGGCGGTATTCACAGAGTCCGATATCTTAAGCGCGTCGCCGGTGACGCCGGCTCGGGAAAGCAGCGCAGTCACTGACGCGGGGCCAGGGGATATATTGGTAAGCCCCCCCAGCTCTTTACTGAACACCAGTGGTTTCAATGCAGCGTCAACGTCGGTAAAGGGTGCATCCACGATCCAACTATGGGCTCCGATCAACCACCACAGCATCTGCAGCTCCTCCTCGCCTAGAGTTATCTGGCGAATGAGCCGCTTCGTCACAAGGTTCTGTTTGTCGATGATCTCAACCACTGCTTCCTGAGTTGAATCTCGAAGGCCATCTATCTCAAGTTTCCATAGGGCTGGCGACATGTCGGCCAGTGCTTCTGGCGAGACCTCGAAGTCGACCGTCGACGGTTCTATCACGAATTCCTTGGGATCAGGGCGCTCGTGTTTTTTCCTTGAGAACTCAAGTACTGCCTTCTTCGCGAGTCCAACGAGATCCATAGGAAGCTCGGCAGTACGCATGCCTCCAAATGAAGCATTAAGAACTGCGATCGCCGCGTCCGGCAGCCTCGCGAACAACCGTGTCAGCACCGCGGCTGATAGGATCTGCAGCTCTCGACGAGATTCCGCAGGATCCAATGGCGAGCCGTTGCCGGATATGGATGTAATCAGCGCTTGATGCTTCTTGGTCAAAACTTCGTTTTTACCGCCGTCAGCCGGCGCCGTCGTGGCAAAAGCGTATCGGACAAGGACCTCTACCATCCCGTAATCCGCGGCCGTGGCGGTATCCACCACACCTTTCCACCTGCGAGCTCTGATCGGGCCTTCGTCCATAAAAGCGTCCGCATACCATCGTGCGAAATCGGAATTCATCTCGGGTGTCTTCGCCATCCTCATCTCTCCAACTTGGCGACTTCAGCCGCGATCTTGTCCATGATATTTAACTGCGCAGCGCGGATTAGGACTCGTCCATATCGCTCCGGCTCTGGCAACTTCATCTCGCCCGCCTTAAGCAGGTCTAATGAAGTTGCGATGTCTCGCCGCTGGCTGCTCGAAAGGTTCCAGAATCGGTACAGCAAGTCCCGGGTATCTTCTTCACCCATGGTCGCCTCCGCGTCTTGAATAACCAGCGTGCCAGTCGAATGGTCGTGCAATTCATCGGCAAGGACCGCCGTCCTGACGGGGCCACAACCCGGTGCGGGTATACCTGCTTCCTCCGGAACCAAGATTGACGATGTGAAGAAGTCGCGCCCCTGATTGTTCTGAATTGCGATGAACCGTTCGGGGTTATCTTGCATCCGGCGTTGGTACACCTCAACGTCAACGCGGCGCTCGACTCCAGCGCCTGCGACCTGGAGCCGAATCAGGTTGTAACCCGGATTGTAAGGTTGCTCGGCACGCGACGGATTTACCGCGGCTGCGGCAAACCGAACGTAGCTCGGATCCATTTGCAGCCGCTGCTTGTGTTTGTGGCCAAACACATGAAAAGCAGCACGGGCGTTCAACGCATCATCTACGGCCTCGCCGTCTTCAAGCCAATCAATGGGATGGTGGCACAGCACCAGGTTGAGCGTGTTCGGTGTTGGGTTGAGTACAGTCTGTAACGGACTAAGGTAGAGAGCCCGCTCTTTGTCATCTTTGCCCTCACGACCGGACAAAAGTGTGGAAGTCAGCCCATAGATCCTAAGGCCCACGCCATTCTCCAGGGGGATGTCCTGATGCCAGAACGGCTTTTCGGGCCATATCTGACACGCGAAGGGCGCGGCAAATTCGTTGTATGCCGCATGGGCTTGGAAAAGGAGTTGGCCGGTTGTTTCATCGCGTAACTGCTGTTTGAGCTTCCACTCACGGTTGGTGAGGGGCGTGGAAGCGATCACATCCTGGACGTTCTGAATCTGGACGCTACCCTTAATAATTCCTCGGTCCACGTCGTGATTTCCCGGCACCACAAAAATGCGTTCTTTCGGACAACCTGAAATTTGAGAGAGCTGTTCTATCCAGTCTCGGGCTATCCGATACTCATCTGGGGCCGCCTTGAACGCGATATCTCCCCCAATAAGAATCGCGCCAACGTTACCCAGCTTTTGCACTTGCTCAGTGAGATCCCGCATCATACGAGTGCGAATAGGGAGTTCCGGATCCATCAATGGATCGAGGCAATCCGGCGACTTGAAGTGAATATCAGATATGTGCAGCATCAACATGAATGCTATCCCTCGCCGCGACAGATTCGACCCGGCCACGCGCCAACATGATTATTTATTTGAGAGTACCCAGCAGGAACGTGCAGCCCCTGATGCAGCAGTCCGTTGCCACTGGGCAACTTGACGATTTTTGCAACCTCACTAACACCACGAACAAACGTCGAATCCGCGTCATTCCATTGCCTCACCGATACCCATCGTATCAACTCCAAGCTCCCTTCGAGGACAGCCTGAATGGTGCAACGAGTCTACACAATCGTGCATCACATGGCTGTCGACTATTCCCCCATTGCTTTACTTAAGCGTCCGCTTCGACGACTGATGTGAAGTCCGCACTGTACGTGAAACCAGGTCTTCGGATGTGTCCAAGCGATAGACTAACCTCCACCTTTGACGATCGCTCAAATGACGGGTTGCGATGGGATTTCAATGAGGCTGATAGGCAGTCGCTCACTCATTCCACGCGTAAAAAATCATAAAAATAGTTAGATTAGGTAAGTGACTGATTTATGGAAAATAAAACAAATGTAACTGTTAGCAAGGCTCCAGAACGTGTGAGTGAACAGATCGAGCCAGGCTCACCCTCCCACGCCGCCCAGCAACGCCAGCGTGCCAGTCAATTGGCCCAGGCGGTCCGTGTCGAATTGCAAAAAGCCGTGATTGGCCAGAACACCGTCATCGACGACGTGCTGACCGCATTGATCGCCGGCGGGCACGTGTTGCTCGAAGGTGTCCCGGGACTGGGCAAAACCCTGCTGGTCCGTGCCCTCGCCCGCTGTTTTGGCGGCGAGTTCGCGCGCATTCAGTTCACCCCGGACCTGATGCCCAGCGACGTCACCGGGCACGCGGTGTACGACTTGCAGACCGAGCAATTCAAACTGCGCAAGGGCCCGTTGTTTACCAACCTGTTGCTGGCCGACGAGATCAACCGCGCCCCGGCGAAAACCCAGGCCGCATTGCTTGAAGCCATGCAGGAGCGCCAGGTCACCCTCGAAGGTCGCGCCCTGCCCATCGCGCAACCTTTCATGGTGCTCGCCACGCAAAACCCCATCGAACAGGAAGGCACCTACCCGCTGCCGGAAGCCGAACTTGACCGCTTCATGCTCAAGGTCCGCATGGATTACCCCGACGCCGAGCAGGAGCTGGACATGGTCCGCCAGGTCAGCCGTTCCACGCGTGCCGACATGCTCGACGTGCAACCGTTGCGCACGGTGTTGCAGGCCAAGGATGTGCTGGCCTTGCAGCGCATCGCCAGCGACCTGCCTCTGGACGATCAGGTACTCGATTATGCGGTGCGTCTGGCCCGCACAACCCGTAGCTGGCCAGGTCTGATTCTCGGCGCGGGACCACGGGCTTCCATTGCCCTCGTACGTTGCGCCCGGGCGCGCGCCCTGCTGCGCGGTGGCGAATTCGTGATTCCGGACGACATCAAAGGCTGTGCACTGGCCGTATTGCGCCATCGCGTGCGCGTCGCCCCGGAGCTGGATATCGAAGGGCTTGAGGTCGATCACGTGCTCAGGCAACTGCTGGATCAAGTCCCGGCGCCGCGGCTGTGATCATGCGCAAACATTCTATGGTGAGGGAGCCTGCTCCCGCGGGGCTGCAATGAAACCCTCGCGCCTGCTGCTGATCTGGCTCGCAACGCTGCTGGCCATCGGTATCCTGATGGGCGCATTGCGGGCGCTGGGTATCGCGCTGCCCTCGAGCCTTTCACCGATCAACTGGGGCTTGCTGCTGGCGTTGCTGACCTTGGCAATCCTCGATGCCATCCGTCTCAGGCGCCTGCCTTCACCGCGCCTACGTCGACAAATGCCCGGCACCCTGGCGCTTGGTCGCTGGAGCGAAGTGCGGCTGGAGGTCGAGCACGATCTTTTACAACCGACGAATGCCCAGGTCTTTGATCATGTACCCGACGGCCTGAGCATCGAAAACCTGCCCCTGACATTCGAACTTCAGCCAGGCCAGATCAGCCAGATCGGTTACCGCGTACGCCCGTTGAAACGGGGTCACTTTACCTTCGAACACTGCGAAGTCAGCCTGCCAAGCCCATTGGGCCTGTGGTCAGAAAAACGCCTGCTGAGCCTCAGCGACACCACCCGCGTGTACCCCGACTTCGCCCGTTTCTACGGCGGGCAATTGCTGGCGGTGGATAACTGGCTTAATCAATTGGGGGTACGCCAGCGACAACGTCGCGGCCTGGGCCTGGAGTTTCATCAGCTGCGCGAATTCAGGGAAGGCGACAGCCTGCGTCAGATCGACTGGAAAGCCACCGCCCGCCAGCGCACGCCGATTGCCCGGGAATATCAGGACGAGCGCGATCAACAGATCGTGTTCATGCTCGATTGCGGTCGGCGCATGCGCAGCCAGGACAGCGAACTTGCGCATTTTGATCACGCGCTTAACGCCTGCCTGCTGCTCAGCTACATCGCCCTGCGTCAGGGCGACGCGGTGGGGCTGAGTACGTTTGCCAGCGATCCGACGCGCTACCTCGCACCAGCCAAAGGTAGCGCCCAGCTCAATGTGCTACTCAACACCGTTTACGATCTGGACACCACTCAGCGGCCAGCGGATTACCAGGCGGCGGTCAGCCAGTTGCTGGCCCGCCAGAAACGTCGAGGCCTGGTGGTGCTGGTCACCAATCTGCGCGATGAGGACGATGAAGAATTGATGGGTGCCGTGCAACGGTTGAGTAAGCAGCATCAGGTACTGGTCGCGAGCTTGCGTGAAGAAGTCCTCGACACCACCCGACAGATGCCGGTGCAAACCCTGGGGGAGGCGTTGACCTATTGCGGGACGGTGGACTATTTGAACGCTCGCGCAGCACTTCAGGAGCGCTTGAGCGCCCATGGCATTCCCGTGATGGACGTGAGGCCGGGCGAGTTGGGACCGGCAATGGTGACGCACTATTTGAACTGGAAGCGCGGCGGGGGCGCTTGAGATCAAAAGATCAAAAGATCGCAGCCTGCGGCAGCTCCTACGGATCAGTGGTCATTCTGCAGGAGCTGCCGCAGGCTGCGATCTTTTGCCTGTTTCAGGCCGAGGCCGGCAATGGCTGGAAGCTGAAATATTGCCTGATTGCGCTGACCAGTTGCCCATACTCCGGCGGCGCCTGCTGAATGCTGAAACCGGCATCATAGTGATGCGGTGTCGCATCTTCATGACACCATAAACAACACGCCCGCACATCGATGACCTGGTAGACGCCGTCGCCGGCAGGGATTTTCAGGCGCAGATCAAAATCCGCCCCGATCATCATCGGCAAATGGCTGATAAGCATCAGCCCGTCTTCGGACACGTTACCCAGAAAGCCGATTGGCTTGTCAGTGACGCTGTTGAACACTTTTAGAAAATACGGCAGTTGATGCCGCTTGATCCGGCGGTCAGTGAACATGCTGATTTCGCTACGCAAGGCCCTTAAGCAGGACCGCACTAATGCTTCGGAACGGGCCTCTATACGTTAGAGGCACGCTCTCCCTGATCCTGGTGCGACAGTCCCTGAACCGCTGCCACTTACTTCTGCCGATCACAGGTATGACATCGACCCGGGGGCAAACCTCCAAAGCCGCATTATGGGACTATAGCTCACTACCGCTGGTCGGCCAGCCATTAAATGACAACTGCAATCAGAACTGCGTCGGGCGTACGACAGCGGCAGAACGCATCGGGTAATGCCCCAGGCTCTGCAAGGTTTCCAGCCGTGCGCGGGCACGGAAGGCGTACTCGCTTTGCGGGTAGGACGCGATGATGAACTGGTACGTCTGGGCGGCATCGATAAACATTTTCTGACGCTCAAGGCACTGGCCCCGCATCATCGAGACCTCCGGCTGTACATAGCGTCGGGCACGGCTGGCGCGGTCGACTTTGGACAGTTCAAGCATCACCTGCTCACAGTTGCCTCGGTCATAAGCACTGTAGGCGTTATTCAAATGATGGTTCATCGACCAACGGGTGCAGCCCGTGACACTGAGGGCCAGGGCGGCAATAAGCACGAATCGCATGAAGGTTCTCCTGTCTTGAGCACTGTATCGACCCGTTGCCCGAAATCTTCAGGTTTGTTCGTTTAAACCTGCAATTGAATAAAAAAACAAAAAAATAAGTAGTGCACTCGAACAATGACTACACCCACGGAGCATAGTAGCCTCTGCTCAGCGCTTGAACTCAGGAGTCTTTGCATGTCCGTCCGTCGTACCAAAATCGTCGCTACCCTTGGCCCGGCCAGTAACTCGCCGGAAGTTCTAGAACAGCTGATTCTGGCTGGCCTGGACGTCGCCCGCCTGAACTTCTCCCACGGCACTCCCGACGAGCACAAGGCTCGCGCGAAGCTGGTGCGTGACCTTGCTGCCAAGCACGGCCGCTTCGTTGCCCTGCTGGGTGACCTGCAAGGCCCGAAAATCCGTATCGCCAAATTCGCCAACAAGAAGATCGAGCTGAAGATCGGTGATCACTTCACCTTCTCCACCAGCCATCCGTTGACCGAAGGCAACCAGCAAGTGGTCGGCATCGACTACCCGGATCTGGTCAAGGACTGCGGCGTGGGCGACGAGTTGTTGCTCGACGACGGTCGCGTGGTCATGCGCGTTGATACCGCCACTGCAACCGAACTGCACTGCACCGTGCTGATCGGCGGTCCTCTGTCGGACCACAAAGGCATCAACCGTCGCGGTGGCGGTCTGACTGCTCCGGCCCTGACCGAGAAAGACAAGGCCGACATCAAGCTTGCTGCAGAAATGGAAGTGGATTACCTCGCGGTGTCATTCCCACGCGATGCCGCCGACATGGAATACGCCCGTCAACTGCGCGACGAAGCGGGCGGTACTGCCTGGCTGGTGGCGAAGATTGAACGCGCCGAAGCCGTGGCTGACGACGACACACTGGATGCGATGATCAAGGCTTCCGACGCGGTGATGGTTGCCCGTGGTGACCTCGGTGTGGAAATCGGCGACGCCGAGCTGGTGGGCATTCAGAAGAAAATCATTCTGCACGCTCGCCGCCACAACAAGGCTGTGATCGTGGCGAGCCAGATGATGGAGTCGATGATCCAGAACCCGATGCCGACCCGTGCCGAAGTGTCCGACGTGGCCAACGCCGTGCTCGACTACACCGACGCCGTGATGCTCTCGGCTGAAAGTGCTGCCGGTCTGTACCCGCTGGAAGCCGTGCAAGCCATGGCGCGCATCTGCGTCGGCGCGGAAAAGCACCCGACCGGCAAGACCTCCAGCCACCGCATCGGCAAAGAGTTCACTCGCTGTGACGAGAGCATTGCGCTGGCGACCATGTATACGGCCAACCACTTCCCGGGTGTAAAGGCGATCATTGCGTTGACCGAAAGTGGCTACACGCCGCTGATCATGTCGCGCATCCGTTCTTCGGTGCCGATCTATGCGTTCTCCCCGCACCGCGAAACCCAGGCGCGCGCGGCGATGTTCCGTGGCGTTTACACCGTACCGTTCGATCCGGCTTCGCTTGAGCCACACGAAGTCAGCCAAAAGGCGATCGACGAGCTGGTCAAGCGCGGCGTCGTCGAGAAAGGTGACTGGGTCATCCTGACCAAGGGCGACAGCTACCACACCACCGGCGGCACCAATGGCATGAAGATTCTGCACGTGGGCGACCCGCAGGTCTGAGTGTCCGGTTGCTGAAAAACGAAAGCCCCGCCATGTGAATGTCGGGGCTTTCTGGTTTCTGGTCGAGCATGTATGTTGCTTGGGCTTGCCCCATCGTCGGAATGCCGCCCAGACCAAGCCCGGCTCCCACAGGATTCGCGCTGAGCTCCGGTTTTGTGAACGCCGCCATCACTGTGGGAGCCGGGCTTGGTCTGGGCGGCATTCCGACGATGGGGCCAGCCCAGTCAGCGAAGATTCAATGCCGTTTAATAAACCCCATCAACGCCGCCATCGCCTCCGGCGAACGCAGCCGCTGGGTAAACAAGGCCCCCTCTTCTTCTATCACCTTGCGCAACATTTCCCGGTCCGGGGCTTTCATCAGCTGCTTGCTGATGCGCACCGCCTCAGGTGGCAGTGATTCGAACCGCAGCGCCATTTCCCGTGCCTTGGCTAGCGCCGCTTCGCCGCTGTCCAGGGCTTCGTTCGCGATGCCCCACGCCGCCGCTTGCTCTCCACTGAAACGCTCCCCCAGCAGCAACAGTTCAGCCGCTTTGGCATGCCCCAGCAAACGGGGCAGGATCAGGCTGGAACCGAATTCTGGACACAGACCGAGGTTGACGAACGGCATACGTAAACGCGCATCCGCGCTGACATAAACCAGATCGCAATGCAGCAACAGCGTCGTACCAATCCCCACCGCCGCACCCGCCACGCCGGCAATCACCGGTTTGCGACATTCAAGCAAATTGAGCATGAAGTGAAACACCGGACTGTCGAGATCGCTCGGTGGTTGTTGAATGAAATCGGCGATATCGTTGCCCGCGGTGAAGCACTCGTGGCTGCCGGTGATCAGCACGGCGTAAATGTCAGGATCTTCATCAGCCTCTTTCAGTGCTGCTGCCAAGGCGCTGTACATGGCGCGGGTCAGGGCGTTTTTCTTCTCGGGACGATTCAGGCGCAGGGTCAGAAGCCCGCGTTCGCGCTCAATCTGGATGGCGTCAGTCATGGCATGTCTCAGCGGTGCAGGCCGGTAAAGCTCATGTGGCGAGCGAGCTCGCTCGCGCTTGAGTGCGCCGCGCTCACATGCTTTTGGGCCTGCTGCGCAGTCCAGCGGGAGTCAACTCCCTCGCCACAGAAACGTTCAAGCCAATAGGATTCAGCGTTCAACCACGAGGCAAAAAGACGTCAGCCAGCAGTTGATTGCGCGGCAGTCCCGCCAGGTAAAGGCGTTTGGCAAAGGCGTCGACACTGTCGGGGGAACCGCAGAGTAAGGCTTGGGTTTGCCGCGAAACAAGGCGTAATTGCGCCAAAGCCGCTGGCAACTCGGCCGGCGTCCACAACTCGATACTGAGGTTCGGACGACCGTCGGCCATGGCCTGCAACGGCTTGGCCAGATAATGCTCATCGGCGTCATGGGCCAGGTGAATGACGCGGATGGCGCCTTGATGATCCTGACGCAGCGCCTCTCGCAACACACCAAACAACGGCCCTAATCCGGTGCCGGCGGCCATCAGCCACAAAGGCCGGGTGTGCCAGTCAGGGTCGTAATGCAGTGCACCGCCGCGCAACTCGCCGAGCCGGATGACATCACCAATCCGGAGCTGACGGGCGGCATCGCTGAATGCCCCCGGCTGGCGGCAATCGAGATGAAACTCCAGAAAGCGGTCCTCTTCCGGCAGGCTGGCGAGGGAATAGGGCCGTGCGACGTTACCTGCCCACAACACCAGGTGCTGCCCGGCGCTGTAGCGAAATGGCCGTTCGGCAACCAGACGCAGACGCAACACTTGAGCGCTCAGCCAATCGACAGCCGCCACCTTCGCCGGGCGTCCGTCCTGCTGCGGATCGAAAGCGTGTACTTGCAAGTCCTCAACCACTTGGCACTGACAGGCCAGCCGCCAGCCTTCCCGGCGCTGTTCGGCGCTCAAGGCATCGGGCCGGCTGTCGCTTGGCAACCCTTGCAGGCATTGCACAAGGCACGCATGGCAACTCCCGGCACGGCAACTGTAAGGCACCGCCACGCCGTTGCTGTTCAGCGCATCGAGCAAATTACTGCCCGGTGCGACCGACCATTGCCTTTCGCCAACCCGCAGTTCAGGCATCGGCATTCTCCCAGGCCGCTGCGCACCGATTACGACCATCACGTTTGGCGCGATAGAGCGCCTGATCGGCCCGGTGCAGGGCATCGTCGAGATCGTCATCCAGTTCCAGCAACGTCATGCCGGCCGACAAACTGAGGTGACTGACATTGAGGCCAATCAACTCGACATCAGTGAACGCAATGCGCAACCGTTCGCAGCAAGACGTCAGGCGCTCGGCGTTGCAGTCGGGCAACAGCACCACGAACTCTTCACCGCCGTAACGGGCCAGCACGTCACCTTCACGCAAGCACGCAGTGGCCACCGCAGCAAAGGCTTGCAGCACCTGATCGCCGGCAGCATGACCGTGGACATCGTTGATGCGTTTGAAGTGATCGAGATCGATCAGCGCCAGACCATGCACCACGCCGGCCTCCATCGAATTCAACTCGCGGGAAGCCAGTCGCAGGAAGTGCCGGCGATTGAACAGCCCCGTCAGCTCATCGGTGGCCACCAGGTCTTCAAGCTGGCGCATCATCCCGCGCAGCGTGTCCTGATGCGCCTGCAAGGCGAAACGGCGCTGGCGCATGCGTTGGCGCGAGTGCTGGACGTAGCTGGCGTAAAACACCAGCCAGACCAGAACGATGAACAGCACGCAAACCTGCAACGCTGCCAGCGCCGGGTCAGTCAGCTGGAAGTGATAGGCGTCCCACAGCGTGATCGCACTGAAACTGAAAAACACCAACATCGCGCACCGTATAAATGAACGTCGCGACAGGTGAAACAGGCCGAACAGCAGAATCAACACGTAGAAGACCAGGAACGCACCCCGAGCCTGGTCCAGATGGGCGATCAGCCAGGTTTGCCAACCCAGCCCCAGCAGTACTTGAGCTTCGGTCAGGCTGGGATCGGAAAAGCGCAGGTTGCAGCCGCTGTAAAATACCCCGAACAGCGCCACCTGACTGGTGACGACTAACACACTGCCCACGACGACGCTGGTTAACGATTCGGCGTAGTGGCCAGTAAAAAATGCCAGCCACAGCAGTAGCAAAGCCAGGGCATAGGTACCGGCGGCGAGGGCAAAGCGTTTGAGCAAAAGTCGTTGGATAGCGTTATGGGTCAATCGTTGACTCACCGTGCAAAAAAAACGCTGTTTGAGTGTCCTACTCTACAGTCCGGTTGCCACTTTAGTGTCGTGCCTGATAAATGACCATTCAATTCTCGGCGCGAAAAACTGGCGTCAAACCACTGACTCCAATCCCCCGCAAACGCCCGCCCCTCTCGCAACTGGCGAAGCCTGCGAACACCGTCGACTGTAGGAGCAAAGCTTGCTCGCGATGACGGTGCATCAGGCGACATCCATGCCGAATCCACTGGCCTCTTCGCGAGCAAGCTTTGCTCCCACAGCTGACCATTGAACGCAGACTTCCTCCAACTGCTACCGACTGTGTGGTCATGCGACCAATGATTCACGCCCGGCGGGTGTTTACCAAACGGAGGCGCGTTATACTGCCGCGCCTTTTTAGCGTCGCGCCAGCAGCCCCGGCGTGCCTTGTAAAGGTGCTTGCAACCGACCGATACACCCAAGCTGCAAGCACCTTATTGAATGTTCCCGTCTTTTAGAGGAGCGCGACTCATGACCGTGATCAAGCAAGACGACCTGATTCAGAGCGTTGCCGACGCCCTGCAGTTCATTTCCTATTACCACCCCGTGGATTTCATCCAGGCGATGCACGAGGCTTACCAGCGCGAAGAATCGCCGGCCGCCCGTGACTCCATGGCGCAAATCCTGATCAACTCGCGCATGTGCGCCACTGGCCACCGTCCGATCTGCCAGGACACCGGCATCGTGACCGTGTTTGTCCGTGTGGGCATGGACGTGCGTTGGGATGGCGCCACCATGAGCCTGGACGACATGATCAACCAGGGCGTGCGCCAGGCTTACAACCTGCCGGAAAACGTCCTGCGCGCCTCGATCCTCGCCGACCCGGCGGGCGCTCGTAAAAACACCAAGGACAACACCCCGGCTGTTATCCACTACTCCATCGTTCCGGGTAACACCGTGGAAGTGGACGTGGCGGCCAAGGGCGGCGGTTCCGAGAACAAGTCGAAAATGGCGATGCTCAACCCGTCCGACTCGATCGTCGACTGGGTATTGAAAACCGTTCCGACCATGGGCGCCGGCTGGTGCCCACCGGGCATGCTCGGTATCGGCATCGGCGGTACCGCCGAGAAAGCCGCAGTGATGGCCAAGGAAGTGTTGATGGAATCCATCGACATCCACGAGCTGAAAAAGCGCGGCCCGTCCAACCGTATCGAAGAGATGCGTCTGGAGCTGTTCGAGAAGGTCAACCAACTGGGCATCGGCGCCCAGGGCCTGGGTGGCCTGACCACCGTGCTCGACGTGAAGATCATGGATTACCCGACCCACGCCGCTTCGCTGCCGGTGTGCATGATACCGAACTGCGCCGCCACCCGTCACGCCCACTTCGTGCTCGACGGTTCCGGCCCGGCCTCGCTGGAAGCGCCGCCGTTGGACGCTTACCCGGAAATCGTCTGGGAAGCCGGTCCGTCGGCCCGTCGCGTCAATCTCGACACGCTGACCCCGGAAGAAGTGCAGAGCTGGAAGCCGGGCGAAACCGTCCTGCTCAATGGCAAGATGCTCACCGGTCGCGACGCTGCGCACAAGCGCATGGTCGAGATGCTGAACAAGGGTGAAACCTTGCCGGTAGACCTCAAGGGTCGCTTCATCTACTACGTCGGCCCGGTTGATCCGGTGCGCGAAGAAGTCGTTGGCCCTGCCGGTCCGACCACTGCCACGCGGATGGACAAGTTCACCCGTCAGATCCTCGAGCAAACCGGCCTGTTGGGCATGATCGGCAAATCCGAGCGCGGCCCGACCGCCATCGAAGCGATCAAGGACCACAAAGCCGTTTACCTGATGGCTGTTGGTGGCGCGGCTTACCTGGTGGCTCAGGCCATCAAGAAGTCCCGCGTCGTGGCTTTCGCCGAACTGGGGATGGAAGCCATCTACGAGTTCGACGTCAAAGACATGCCAGTGACGGTTGCCGTCGACAGCAAGGGCGAGTCGGTCCACATCACCGGTCCTGCCATCTGGCAGAAAAAGATCAGTGAAAGCCTGGCAGTCGAAGTGCAGTAAGCCTTCCGACTGACCTGAAAAGGCGACAGGACTTAACGTCCTGCCGCCTTTTTTATTGCCTGCACTTTCTTCCTCTCAGAAGCTGTATAGGAGCTGTGTAGGAGTTGCGTAGGAGCTGCCGAGTGAAACGAGGCTGCGATCTTTTGATCTTGCTCTTAAAAAACAAGATCAAAAAGACAAGATCAAAAGATCGCAGCCTGCGGCAGCTCCTACAGGGGGCCGCGTGGATGATGCGGGGAGCTCATGCTATCGTGCGCCCCCCTCCGTTCCCGTGTGTAACGCCCCCGTATGATCGAGTACTCTCGCTCCCTGCGCCTGACGCTCTATACCGTTGTGATCGTCGCCGGTGCAGTCCTCGCGGCCACACTCGCCATGCGTCACGCCGAGCGCCAAGCGCTGGTGGAAGATGCCGCTCGCGCCAATCAGCAATTGGGGCTGTACGCCACGTCATTGCATACCCTGATCGAACGCTACCGCGCCCTGCCCCTCGTGCTGGCGCTGGACCCTGAACTGCGCTCGGCGCTCAAGGGAGCCATAAACCCCGATCTTCAGGCTTCATTGAACCGCAAACTGGAGAAAATCAACGGCGCCGCCGAATCCTCAACCCTCGAACTGCTCGACCGCACAGGCCTTGCCATCGCCGCGAGCAACTGGCGCCTGCCCAGCAGTTACGTCGGTCATAACTACGCCTTCCGCCCCTATTTCAGTCAGACCCGCACCCAAGGCACCGGGCGCTTCTACGCAGTGGGCGTCACCAGCGGAATTCCCGGTTACTTCCTGTCCAGTGCGGTCATCGATGACGACGGGCAGTTTCTGGGCGCGATGGTGGTCAAACTCGAGTTTCCGGAACTGGAACGTGAATGGCGCCAGGGCACCGACACTTTGCTGGTCAGTGATGCACGAGGAATTGTCTTCATCGCCAACCAGCCGGGCTGGCGTTACCGTCTATTGAAGCCGCTCAATGACAGCGACCTCGCCGAATTGAAGGCCACCCGCCAATACGACAAACAGCGGCTGACGCCACTGGAGGTCCAAACCCTGCGAAACTTCGACGACAACAGCAATCTGACTCAGGTCGACGGTCCCGACGGAAAAGTGAATTACCTGTGGGAATCCCTGCCGTTGGCGGCCGAGGGCTGGACGCTGCATTTACTACGTCGTCCGCAAGTGGCCTTCGAAGACAGTCGCAATGCAGCGCTGGCCGCTGCCGGATTGTGGCTGGCGCTGGTGTTCCTGTTGTTGTTTCTCAACCAACGCTGGCGTCTGGCGAAAATGCGCCAGCGCAGTCGCGAAGAGCTCGAGCGACTGGTCGAAGAACGCACCCGCGACCTGCGCACCGCCCAGGACGGCCTGGTGCAGTCGGCCAAACTGGCGGCGCTGGGCCAGATGTCCGCTGCCCTCGCCCACGAAATCAATCAACCCCTGACCGCACAGCGTATGCAGCTGGCGACGTTGCGCCTGCTGCTCGACCATGGTCGCGTCGATGATGCGTACAAGGCGCTCAAACCGGTGGATGACATGCTGACGCGCATGGCCGCACTCACCGGACACCTGAAAACCTTCGCCCGCAAAAGCCCCGGCGGCTTGCGCGAATGCCTGGATCTGGCAGCCGTGGTGGACCAGTCGTTGCAACTGCTCGATACCCGCCTGCGCGACGAACAGGTCAGCACGGTGCTGCACTTGACGCGCCCAGCGTGGGTGCGCGGCGATGCGATTCGTCTGGAACAGGTGCTGATCAATCTGCTGCGTAACGCACTGGATGCCATGCAGGACAAACCGTGCAAGCGCCTGGAAATCCGCCTGGAGGCCGACGAACAACTTTGGCGCCTCAGCGTGGCTGATAACGGCGGTGGCATCGCGGAAGAAAACCTGGCCAAGGTCTTCGATCCGTTTTTCACTACCAAACCGGTAGGTGATGGCCTGGGCATTGGCCTGGCCGTCTCCTTTGCCATCGTGCACGAGTCGGGCGGCCGCCTGAGCGCGGACAATTTGGGTAATGGCGCCGTGTTTACCCTCACCCTGCCGATCGACCTGGAGGCTCATGGCTCATGCTCAATTCAGTGATTGTCGTCGACGACGAAAGCAGTATCCGCAACGCGGTCGAGCAATGGCTGAGCCTGTCGGGTTTCGAGGTGCAGCTGTACAGCCGTGCGGATGAATGCCTGGCGCAACTGCCCAGGCACTTTCCCGGCGTGATCCTCAGCGATGTGCGCATGCCCGGCATGACTGGCCTGGAACTGTTGGCCGAAGTGCAGCGACGCGATGCCGACTTGCCGGTGATTCTGCTGACCGGCCACGGTGACGTGCCGATGGCGGTCGACGCCATGCGCGATGGCGCCTACGACTTCCTCGAAAAACCCTTCAGCCCCGAAACCCTGCTCGGCAGCCTGCGCCGTGCCCTGGACAAGCGCCGCCTGGTCCTGGAAAACCGTGCCCTGCACGAACAGGCGGACCACCGCGCCAAACTCGATGCGACGCTATTGGGCGTGTCCCGTGGTTTGCAGACCTTGCGCCGGCAGGTGCTGGAACTGGCGGCCCTGCCGGTCAACGTACTGATTCGTGGTGAAACCGGCAGCGGCAAGGAGTTGGTTGCGCGCTGCCTGCACGATTTCGGACCTCGCGCCGACAAGCCGTTCGTGGCGCTTAATTGCGCGGCGATTCCCGAGCAGTTGTTCGAGGCAGAGTTGTTTGGTCATGAAAGCGGCGCGTTCACCGGCGCCCAGGGCAAGCGCATCGGCAAGCTCGAATACGCTGACGGCGGCACGCTGTTTCTCGATGAAATCGAAAGCATGCCGCTGGCCCAGCAGGTGAAACTGCTGCGGGTATTGCAGGAGCAAAAGCTCGAGCGGCTGGGTTCGAATCAAAGCATTCGCGTGGACCTGCGAATCATCGCCGCGACCAAACCGGACTTGCTGGACGAAGCCCGGGCCGGACGTTTCCGCGAAGATCTGGCCTATCGCCTGAACGTCGCCGAGCTGCGCCTGCCGCCATTGCGCGATCGCCGCGAAGACATTCCGTTGTTGTTCGATACCTTTGCCCAGAGCGCCGCTGCGCGCCTGGGCCGCACCTTCCCCCCGTTGACCGGCGCGCAGTTGAGTCATTTGTTGAGCCATGACTGGCCAGGCAATGTGCGCGAACTGGCCAACGTCGCCGAGCGCCAGGTGTTGGGGCTGGATGAACCTGCACCGGCCGGCAGCGAACCGGGCCAGTCGCTGGCAGCCCGACAGGAAGCGTTTGAAGCGCACTGCCTGCGAGCAGCGTTGACCCGCCACAAAGGCGATGTGAAAGCCGTACTCGAAGAACTGCAACTGCCGCGCCGCACCTTCAATGAAAAGATGCAGCGGCATGGATTGAGCCGGGAGATGTTTGTTCAAGGCAGCTGAGTTTTGATCGTTCCCACGCTCTGCGTGGGAACAATCAAATGAAACCCGCGGACCGATAGGCAATTTTCCGCTCAAACCCCTTCACACATAAGCGGATTTCCGCTCACAAAGTCCCCTGAACCCCTCTAAACCAACCCTCTCCCGGTTGGCACACCTCCTGCTATAGCCCTCGCAGGCTGCGTTTTTACGCGCTCCAAAAAAACAATTAAATGAAGGATCCTTCAATGGATAACTCCAACACCCTGCCCGCAGGATCGGCTGCCGTGCCGGCCAAGCCTAGAACCACCTCCAGCCGCATCAAATCGATTTTCAGCGGTTCCGTCGGCAACATGGTCGAGTGGTACGACTGGTACGTCTACGCCGCCTTCTCCCTCTATTTCGCCAAGGCGTTTTTCCCTAAAGGCGACACCACTGCCCAACTGCTGAACACGGCTGCGATTTTCGCCGTTGGCTTCCTGATGCGTCCGATCGGGGGCTGGCTGATGGGCCTGTACGCCGACAAAGTCGGTCGCAAGAAGGCACTGATGGCCTCGGTCTACCTGATGTGCTTCGGCTCGCTGGTGATCGCCCTGAGCCCAGGTTACGAAACCATCGGTATTGGCGCGCCCATCCTGTTGATTTTCGCCCGCTTGCTGCAAGGCCTGTCGGTCGGTGGCGAATACGGCACCTCGGCAACGTACCTCAGCGAAATGGCGACCAAGGAACGTCGTGGCTTCTTCTCCAGTTTCCAGTACGTGACCCTGATCTCCGGCCAGCTCATCGCGCTGGGTGTATTGATCGTCCTGCAGAATGTCCTGACCACCGAAGAGCTGTACGCCTGGGGCTGGCGCATCCCGTTCGCCATCGGCGCGCTGTGTGCCATCGTCGCGCTTTACCTGCGTCGTGGCATGGAAGAAACCGAGTCGTTCACCAAGAAAGAAAAGGCCAAGGAAAGCGCCATGCGCACCTTGATGCGCCATCCGAAGGAACTGATGACCGTGGTTGGCCTGACCATGGGCGGTACGCTGGCGTTCTACACCTACACCACGTACATGCAGAAATACCTGGTGAATACGGTCGGCATGAGCATCTCCGATTCCACCACGATCTCGGCCGCCACGCTGTTCCTGTTCATGTGCCTGCAACCGCTGGTGGGCGGGCTGTCGGACAAGATCGGTCGCCGACCAATCCTGATCGCTTTCGGTGTGCTCGGGACGCTGTTCACCGTGCCGATCCTCACCGCGCTGCATACAGTTCAAAGCTGGTGGGGTGCGTTCTTCCTGATCATGGCGGCGCTGATCATCGTCAGCGGCTACACCTCGATCAACGCGGTGGTGAAAGCCGAACTGTTCCCGACTGAAATCCGCGCCCTGGGCGTTGGCTTGCCGTATGCACTGACCGTATCGATCTTCGGCGGCACCGCTGAATACATCGCGCTGTGGTTCAAGAGCATCGGCATGGAAACCGGTTACTACTGGTACGTGACTGCCTGCATCGCGGTGTCGTTGCTGGTGTACATCACCATGAAAGACACCCGCAAGCATTCGCGGATCACCACGGACTGAGCCTGCTGCAACACCGTTAAAATCAAAAGATCGCAGCCTTCGGCAGCTCCTACACGGGTTTGATGTACACCCTGCAGGAGCTGCCGGAGGCTGCGATCTTTTTTTTGCATCGCCAAAATCTGCTTGCTGGAAATTAACCGATACCGTCTGCACAATGATCTTCTTTGCTCTGAACACCACTTCAGGAATACGGCACGATGCCCGACGATATTCACTTCTACGAACCCGCCAATGGCCACGGTCTGCCGCATGACCCGTTCAACGCCATCGTCGGTCCGCGCCCTATTGGCTGGATCTCTTCGCAGGACGCCAACGGCCGTTTGAACCTGGCGCCTTACAGCTTTTTCAACGCCTTCAACTACATTCCGCCGATCATTGGTTTTTCCAGCGTCGGGCGCAAAGACAGCCTCAATAACATCGAACAGACCGGCGAGTTCGCCTGGAACCTGGCGACCCGTCCGCTGGCCGAGCAGATGAACCAGAGCTGCGCGATGGTCGGGCCTGAGGTCAACGAGTTCGAGCTTTCCGGCTTGACGCCCGCCGCTTCGAAAATCATTCAGGTGCCGCGAGTCGCAGAGAGCCCGGTGTCGTTCGAGTGCAAGGTCACGCAGATCATTCAGCTGCAACGAGCCGACGGGAATGTGGTGCCGAGCTGGCTGATACTCGGCGAAGTGGTCGCCGTGCACATCGCCAAGTGGCTGCTCAAGGATGGGGTGTACGACACCGCCGCGGCAGAACCGATTCTGCGCGGCGGCGGTCCAGCGGATTATTTTCAGCTGGGACCTGAGGCATTGTTCAAGATGTTCCGTCCGGGGGCGGTCAAGTAGTTACCAGACGAGTTCGGCGTCGTCGCTGACGTTCTTCAGCCCGGTCAGTTTCAGCGCCGCGGCTTCGTCGGCGTCATGGGCGGTTTTGAAGACCTGATCTTCGAGAATCTTGTGAAAACGCGGTGCGCCTGACCCGCCGAGGGCTTTGACGGCGATGGCGGCGTGGTACCCACCTTCAGCCGGTACTACAGCGGAAACAGCTTCAAAGGTTTCAAAGGCTTTACGTGCCATGTCGCGCATCCTGGCTAGTTGAGAATTCAGCCATTAAACCCTCAACCCGCCATTTTGTGTACCCACGACCGGGTCTGGCCGATCGCCTGGGCTGCCGACACCTCTTTGAAGGTGTGAAAATCCAGGCTGTTGACCACCAGTTCCTGGACCAGCTCGGCAAAAACCCCCATGGCCGGGGTGCTGAAGTAGGCGGTCATGGCTTGTTGATGGGTCCAGAAACCGGACACCAGCCACAGATCAGGATCGCATTGCGAATGCTGCAGGGTAAAACTCAAGCAGCCAGGTGCGCTGCGGGACGGCTCGATCAGGGCACTGAGCCGCGCACCCAGCTCCGCTGAACGCCCGGCGCGGGCACGGACAAACGCCATATGACTGACGGGGATCTGCGTAGACATGTTCAACCTCCCAGGTACTCGAGTGGCAGCCGTGGGACGGGCTGCGACAGGATCAAAGGTTAAGCGCGCCGGTCATAGTGCGGTTAGTCGATTCCTGCCGGCTTTTTGCACAATCCTGCGAAGCTTCATGGCGTACCTGTAACAACCTGTAAATCCGGCCACTGGATTGAAACAGACGTTCGAGCAAGTTTCCCGGTCAATAGCCTGCTAAAGCAACCGGCCTCCTCAACCCCGTGCAGAATCAGGCAAGCTTCAGGCAGGATGTGTCTACCGCTGCTACTTGCACAAATTTAAGCTCGCCTCATTACCCACGCCCCACCGAGGATGCCGCGCATGTCGTCGCTCGATCATTTTCAAGCCCCGCTGGACGCCGAAATGGAACGCCAGCGTGCGGAGCTGGCCGCGATCATTCGCCGCCACACGATGGAGGACGGCACCTACGCCACCGCCGTCGGCTCGCTGTTCATGTCCCGCCACAGTCAGTCCCACGAATTTGCCCCGGTGCTGGCACAACCGGCGCTGTGCATCATGGCTCAGGGGCGCAAAGAGGTCCGGCTGGCGGACGAGTATTTCAACTACGATCCGCTGAACTACCTGGTGGTGTCGGTGCAGATGCCCTTGAGCGGGCGGGTGGTGAATGTCACCTCCGAAGAGCCGATTCTCGCGGTACGCCTGGACATCGACCCGGCGGAAATCACCGCGCTGATCGCCGACGCCGGTCCCCTCGGCGTGCCCACCCGCCCTACGGGTCGTGGCTTGTATGTCGAGCGGATCGACACGGCCATGCTCGACGCCGTGCTACGACTGGCGCGCCTGCTGGATACCCCGAAAGATATCGCGATGCTCGCACCACTGATTCGCCGGGAGATTCTCTATCGTCTGCTGCGCAGTCAGCAGGGCCATCGACTCTATGAAATCGCCATCGCCAACAGTCAGAGCCATCGCATCAGCCAGGCGATCAAATGGCTTAACGGCAACTACGAACAACCGTTGCGCATTGATGATCTGGCCAAGGAAGTGAACCTGAGCGTGTCGACCTTGCATCACCGCTTCAAGGCGATGACGGCGATGAGCCCGTTGCAGTATCAGAAGCAACTGCGTTTGCAGGAAGCGCGGCGGTTGATGCTCGCGGAGGGGCTGGAAGCATCGGCGGCGGGGTATCGGGTGGGGTATGAAAGCCCATCGCAGTTCAGCCGGGAGTACAGCCGGTTGTTCGGGGCACCGCCATTGCGGGATCTGGCGCGGTTGCGGTTGACCATTTGATCTGATTTTTGTGCTGGTTTTTCCGGCCTCATCGCGAGCAGGTTCACTCCTACAGGGGTCCGGTGTACACCGATCTACTGTAGGAGTGAGCCTGCTCGCGATGGGGCCAGTCAGTCAGGCGCCGAGTACCCGACAAGCCTCAGCCGGCAGTGTCACTGAAACCGGATTGCCAATGCTCAACCCAAACCCCTGACACGGCGTGCTCAATGCCGTAAACGAAACCCCTGAGCATTCCACCGTGGTTTCAATCGTCGCGCCGATATCCCGTACAAACGTCACCTTGCCCAGCAACCGGTTCCCCGCCGTCGCTTGCGGGTGCGACAGCTGCAGATCCTCAGGCCGAATCAGCATCTTCACCTTCTCCCCCACCACGATGCTGCTGCAGATCGGCACTTGCAGCGCATCGCCGCCGGGCAAACCGACCTTGCCATTACCCAGTGCCGTCGCCGGGAAGATGTTGCCGGAACCGATGAAGTCCGCCACGAACTCGTTGGCCGGATGCCGATAGATCTCGATCGGCGTGCCCACTTGCTGCACGCGATGCTCACCCAACACCACCACGATGTCCGCCATGGTCATGGCCTCGCGCTGATCGTGAGTCACCATGATGGTGGTGATGTTCAGGCGCTGTTGCAGTTGACGGATTTCCACCTGCATCGACTCGCGCAACTTGGCGTCCAGCGCCGACAGCGGTTCATCCAGCAACAGAATTTTCGGCCGCGAGGCAATCGCCCGGGCAATCGCTACACGCTGGCGTTGGCCGCCGGACAGTTTCGATACCGGACGGTCGATCATTTCCTGCAACTGAATCAGCTGCAGCAACTCCACCACCCGCGCCTGCTGGTCCGCCTTGCTGACCCCGCGCAGTTTCAGCGGATAAGCAATGTTCTCCCCCACCGTCATGTGCGGAAACAGCGCCAGGGACTGGAACACCATGCCGAAATTTCGTTGATGCGCCGGGGTGTGGCCGATGTCTTCACCGTCCAGGCGAATCTCGCCACCGGTCAGGGTTTCAAGGCCGGCGATCATGCGCAGCAGGGTGGTTTTGCCGCAGCCCGACGGGCCGAGAAAACACACCAGCTTGCCCTCCGGCAAATGCAGGTTCACATCCTTCACCGCGCAGGCCGAGCCGTAATGTTTCTCGACGTTTTCCAGAATCAGACCAGTCATGTTGCACCTCAAGAATCAGAACGAAACGCCACCTTCACCGACCAGCTTCTCCAACGCCCAGATCAGGACGAAGTCGATCAGCACGATCAGCACGGCAAACGAAAATACGGTGGGGTCGAGCGATGACACGGTGCGGCTGTACATCCAGATCGGCACGGTCATGACATCGATGGTGTAGAGGAAATAGGTCACGGTGAATTCGTTGAACGAGACGATAAACGCCAGCAGCATCCCCGCCAGAATCCCCGACTTCATCAACGGCACCACCACGTCGACAATCGCCCGCGTCGGCGACGCACCCAGCATCTGCGCGGCCTCTTCGACTTCGGTGCCGATGGAAAGCATCGCGGCCGTGCAGTTCTTCACCACGAAGGGCAGCGCCAGGATGACGTGGGCGATCACCAGTCGCGAAGTGGTCATATGGAACGGCAAGCTGTCGAACACCAGCAGCAGCGCCAGCCCCAACACCACCATCGGAAACACCAGCGGCAACGACATCAATTGCATCGCCACGGCCTTGCCACGGAACTCGCAACGGGTCAGCGCATAGGCTGCCGGCACGGCGATGATCGTGGCAAACACCATGGTCAGGCACGCGACCATCAGGCTGGTGGTCATGGCCTTGCCCAGGCTCAGGACATCACTGGAATCCGGCGAGACGAAAGTGTTCCAGGCGGCCTTGTACCATTGCAGGCTGTAGCTGCTCGGCGGGAAGTCGAGGTTCGAGGCACCGCTGAACGACATGACAATCATGGTCAGTATCGGCAACACCGCCAGCAGCAGGATGAAGCCCGAGAGGACGCCGGCAAACTTGCCGGTGTCGCCCGGCAGCAGCGAATGACGCTTCTTGATCAGCGTGCTCATTGGGAAGCCTCCATCCTGCGCCGACGTCGGCCAGTGAAATATTCGGACAAGGTCATGATCGCCAGCGTGGTGACGATCAACACCACCCCGGCAGCGGAGGCCGCGGGCCAGTTCATCAGTGGCGCGATCTGGTCATGCACCATCACCGCCAGCATCGGCACGCGACGGCCACCGAGCAGCAAAGGCACGACGAAGCTGCTGGCGTTATAGGCGAAGACCAACGTGGCGCCGGTGATGATCCCCGGCAAACTCATCGGCAAAACAATTTGGCGGAACACCTGCAAGCGACTGGCGCCCAGAGTGGCGGCAGCCTCTTCGTAGGTGCGGGCGACCCCGCGCATGGCGCTGGCAATCGGCAATACGGCCAAGGGGAAGGCGGTTTGCACCAGGCCCATCAGCACGCCGTTCTGGTTGTACAGCAGCATGACCGGTCGCTTGATCAGGCCCAGCCCCATCAGTGCCTGATTAAGCATGCCGCCCGGGCCGAGAATGACCAGCCAGCCGTAGCTTTGCAGCAACAGGTTGACCAGCAAGGGCAACAGCACTGCGGCGAGGAATATCCGCCGCACGAACGGTGAGGTCAGGCGCGACATGGTGTAGGCCACGGGGATCGCCAACAGCACGGCGACGACCGCACTGATCAGCGCCAGTCGCAGGGTCAGCAGCAAGGATTTCAGGTAGTACGGTTCGAGCAACTGGGCGTAACTGGCCAGGCTGAACCCGGTCCATTCCGCCCCTTTGGTGCCCACGCTCATGCGCAGGACCAGCAGACTGGCGGCAATCAATACACCCAGAAACAACATCGATGGCGTGAGGAAAAGCCAGGCGCGCACCGTGGGCGAAACACCCCGCTTCGCGCGCGGCTCGGCAGCACTGACCGACTGGATTAAAGGTTGGTGTTCCATAGCAAAGGTCTCGTCAATGGAAGATCAATTGCGCGTCAATACTGAAGTGTGAACCCGGTCCCTGTAGGAGCTGCCGAAGGCTGCGATCTTTTGATCCTGATCTTGAAAAACAAGATCAAAAGATCGCAGCCTTCGGCAGCTCCTACGGGGAATTCGTGTTCCTTCAGGAAGGCGCAGATCAGGAAGAAAAGATTTCCGTGTAGCGACGAATCCATTGGTCATGCACGGAGGCCAGGAAGGCGTTGTCGTGCATGATCGCCTTCTCGGCAATCTGCTCCGGCGTGAGGATGTACGGGCTCTTGCGCGCTTCGGCGGAGATGATGGCCTTGGCGTTGACCGGACCGTTGTAGATGTCCTCGGCCATCTTGCCCTGCACCAGCGGGTCCAGAGAGTGGTTAATGAAGGCGTAAGCCATGTCGATATCGCCGGGACGATTCTTCGGCATCACCGACAGCATCAGGTCGGTGTAGAAACCTTCCTTCATGCCAAACGTCGCGCCCAGACCGTACGCCGGATCACGAATCTGTTTAGGGAAAAACGCCGGCGCGTACAAGCCACCCATGTCCAGGGAACCGGTGCGGAACAGCTCGGCGATCTGGTTCGGGTTCTCGCCCAGCGTAACCACTCGGTCCTTGAGTTCGGCGAGTTTCTTGAAGCCCGGTTCGATGTTGTGTTCGTCACCACCGGCCAGTTTGGCGGCGATGATGATCAGGTCCATGGCCTCGGTCCAGTTCGGCGGCGGCAGGAAAATGTTCGGCGACAGGTCCGCATCCCACAGGGCTGCGTAGCTATCCGGCGCTTCCTTGATCGTGCGGGTGCTGTAGACGAGGCTGTTGCACCACAACAGGTAACCGATGCCATGACCGTTGGCGCCGGTACGGTATTTCTCCGGCACGTCGACCAGGTTGGGAATGCGGTTAAGATCAGGTTTTTCGAGCAGATTGGCGGCGGCGAGACCTTCGGCGCCGACGCCTGCCAGGGTGATGATGTCGTACTGCGGACGATCACCGCCGGCCTTGAGTTTGGCGACCATTTCCGAGGTGCTGCCGGTGCGGTCAGCGATGACCTTGCAGCCGTACTTGTCTTCGAATGTCGCAGCGATGTTGCGCAGTGCAGCCAGGCCGGTGTCATCGGACCAGGTCAGCAGGCGCAGGGTCTTGCCGGCAAAGCGTGTATCGCTGGCATTGGCCTTGACGAACGGCAGGCTCATGGCCGCCGCTGCTACCGAGGCAACGCCCACGGTCTTGATGAATTGACGTCTGTTCAGATCATGCTCGCCCATGACGGACTCCCTTTGTTTTTGTAGGTATAAGGCAGGTCGAAACTGTTGCATCCGCGCGACCGGAGCAGCATTAGCCCCCGTATTTTCGGGGGCTTGGCTGAGCCAGCGAGTTCATCCTGAGGTTGTGCAAAACACCTGACTATCGATAAAAACTCATCGAAGCCATGACGCCGACGCATGCCTCACGGGGAGGCATGCGTTGACCGTTTTAGTGGCTTCAGACGGCCCGAACCACGTGTTTGATTTCCTGGAAAGCCTGCAGTCCCCATGGGCCCAACTCACGGCCAATGCTGCTCTGTTTGTAGCCACCCCAGGCGGTCTGCGGGAAGATCACTTGCGGTGCGTTAATCCACACGAGCCCCGCCTGCAACGCGTTAGCGACGCGATCCGCGGCTTCGGCATCGCGTGTGACCACGCTGGCCACCAGGCCGAACTGACTGTCGTTGGCCAGGGCTATTGCCTCGGATTCTGAAGCGAAACTGCGCACGCAGATCACCGGGCCGAAAATCTCTTCACACCACAACGCACTGCCCTGGGGCACGTCGGTGAAAATGGTCGGCTGTAAAAAATATCCGCGCGGCAGGTCTGCCGGACGATTGCCGCCGCAGATCAGTGTTGCGCCCGCACTCAAACCACGGTCGATGTGACCGAGTACGCGCTGGTATTGCGCCTGATTGACCAGTGCGCCCATTTCCACCGCCGGATCGAACGGGTCCGCCACGCGGATCGCTTCGGCACGCGCCTTCAGGCGGATCAGGAACTCATCCGCCAGTTCATCAGCGACCAGCACACGGCTGGTGGCGGAACACATCTGCCCGGCGTTGTAGAAACCGCCGCCACAGGCCACTTCCACCGCCAGTTCGATGTCGGCATCGGCCAGCACCAGCAGCGAAGATTTGCCACCCAACTCCAGGCTCACGCCTTTGACGGTTTCTGCCGCGCGTTGCATGACCTGCACGCCAACCGCGTTGCTGCCGGTGAACGAGATTTTGGCGATGCGCGGATCGACCGACAGCGGTGCGCCCACCGCCAGGCCCGTGCCGCAGACCAGGTTAAACACGCCCTTGGGCAGACCGGCTTGGGCAATGATCGCCGCCAGTTCCAGCTCCGGCAGCGGCGTCACTTCGGACGGTTTGAGCACCACGCAGCAACCCGCCGCCAGGGCCGGTGCCAGTTTCCACGCGGTGGTCACCATCGGGAAATTCCACGGCACGATCAGGCCGACCACACCGCAAGGTTCGCGGCGCACCCGGGCGCTAAATTCGTCGCTCGGCAGCTCTACGGCGCTGTCTTGTTTGGCGTCGAGGCCTTCAGCGAGCTCTGCGTAATACTCGAACGTGGCGATCACGTCGTCGACGTCGATAGCTGCTTCGAACAGCGGCTTGCCGTTGTTGCCCGACTGCAAATGAATCAATCGTTCACGTCCGGCCTGCACACCTGCTGCGATCTTGCGCAAGACCGCGCCACGCTCGGCACCGGTGGTTTGCGACCAGTCTTTGAACGCGTTGGCTGCCGCATTGACGGCCTCATCAACCGAGTGCGCATCGCCACCATTAACGGTGGTCAACAAGGCTTCGGTTGCCGGATTGATCACGCGCAGGTGTTCAGGGCCGGCCGACCATTGGCCGTCGATGAACAGGCCATCAAGCGTGGTCGGTAACGTCAAAGCGAAGCTCATTTCGACACCGCCTGCATCCAGACTGTCTGATCGATCTCAATCAGGGTCGGGCCCTGACGATCACTGGCAACACGCAGAGCGGCGCGCAGTTGCTCGACACCGTTGACCGCCTCGGCCGCACAGCCCAGCGCTTTGGCCACACCGATGAAGTCGGGGGTATAGATGTCCACGCCCACCGGTTCGATGTCACGGTTGACCATGTATTTCTTGATCTCTTCGTAGCCCTGGTTATTCCACAACAGGACGATCACCGGCGTGCGCGCTTCAACGGCGCTGGCCAGTTCCGGCAGGGTGAATTGCAGGCCACCATCACCAATCAGGCACACCACCGGAGGACGCGCACCCGATGTAACGTTGCCACCGAGCCAGGCGCCAATGGCAGCCGGCAAGGCGTAGCCGAGGGTGCCGTAACCGGTGGACGAGTTGAACCAGCGGCGCGGACGCTCAGGGTTGAATGTCAGGTTGCCGGTGTAAACCGGTTGGGTCGAATCGCCGACGAATACGGCGTTCGGCAGTTCGTGCAGGACAGTTTCGAGGAAGCGCGTTTGCGCCAGCGTCGGGGCATCCCAGGTGGCGGCCAGTTCATCACGCAGACGGGCGGCACGAACCTGGCCCCAATCGTTGCGGCGCTCAGCCAGGGATTTGTGCGACAGCGCAGTCAGCAACGCCTGGGCCGCATGGCGTGAATCGCCGACGAGTGCCACGTGCGGCGGATAGTTGCGAACGGTCTGGTCCGCATCGATATCGACGCGCAGCAGCTTGCCCGGAATCTCGAAACCACCGGCGAAGGTGACGTCGTAATCGGTCTCGGCCAGTTCGGTGCCGATGGCCAGGACCACGTCGGCCTCGGCGACCAGCGCACGGGTAGCCACCAGGCTCTGGGTCGAACCGATCAGCAACGGGTGAGCGGATTCAAGCATGCCTTTGGCATTGATGGTCAGCGCGACAGGCGCGTCCAGCAACTCGGCCAGTTCGGTCAGTTCGGCGGCAGCGTCAATGGCACCGCCACCGGCGAGGATCAGTGGACGCTTGGCGCTCGCGAGCAAGTCGGTCATGCGCGAAACGGCGGACGGCGAAGCACCTGCGCGATCAATCTGCACCGCCACGCTGGTCAGCAAATCGTCGGCGTCCTCAACCAACACATCCAGCGGAATTTCGATGTGCACCGGACGCGGGCGGCCCGCCTGGAACAGCGCGAAAGCACGGGCCAGTACGCCCGGCAATTCCGCCGCCGACATCAAGGTGTGGGAGAACGCCGCCACGCCACCGACCAGCGCACTCTGGTTCGGCAACTCGTGCAGCTTGCCGCGACCGCCACCCAACTGGCTGCGCGATTGCACACTGGAGATCACCAGCATCGGGATCGAATCGGCGTAGGCCTGGCCCATCGCCGTCGTGATGTTGGTTATGCCGGGGCCGGTGATGATGAAGCACACGCCGGGTTTGCCACTGGTGCGTGCATAGCCGTCAGCCATGAAGCCGGCGCCCTGCTCGTGACGCGGAGTGACGTGGTTGATGCTCGAACGGGCCAGCCCGCGATACAGCTCCACGGTGTGAACCCCGGGAATGCCGAACACCTGCTCGACCCCATAGTCTTCGAGTAACTTGACCAATACTTCGCCGCACGTCGCCATGTGTTTGCCCTTCTTGTTCGTTTGAGACGCCGGACCTGTGCAATGTTTATGATGCGCAGGCAGGTCCAGGGATGGCCTCATTGAACGGGCGACAACTCGCCTCAACAATGGATAAAAAGTCATACTAGCCATGTCCTCACGTCATACCTTGGATCCCAATGAAACGACTGCCTCCCCTGCCGGCGCTGCACACGTTCTGGATTACCGCGCAGTGCTGCAACTTCACCCGTGCCGCCGAACAGCTGCACATCACCCAAGGCGCGGTGAGCCGGCAGATCGCCGGGCTGGAAGATCATCTGGGATATGAATTGTTCATTCGTCAGGCTCGCGGCCTGGAACTGACCGCTGAAGGACGGGAATGGCTGCCACGGGTGCAGCAGGTTTTCGGGTTGATCGACGAGGCCGTGGAGCAAATCGGCGCGAAGCGCGAAACCCTGCAACTGAAGGCACCGACCTGTGTCATGCGCTGGTTGCTACCGCGCCTTTTGCAGTGGCAACGGGAGCGCCCGGACGTGCCGGTGGAGTTGACCACCACGGTCAAACACGGCGTGGATTTCCACCGCGAACAGTTCGATGCAGCCGTGATGTACGGTGCGCCGCCAGACAGCGCGCTGGCTTCGTTTCATTTGTTCGATGAGCAACTGACGCCGGTCTGTTCCAGACCGCTGCTTGAAGGGTCAGTGCCGCTGCGCATCCCGGATGACCTGGAACAGCACCTGCTGCTGCACCCGACACGGGATGAGCGGGACTGGAAAGCCTGGCTGGCGACTGCGGATGTGCGCTTGAACAATGTGAGTAAGGGTCAGCATTTCGAAACCCTGGACCTGGCGATGTCGATGGCGTCCCAAGGGACTGGCGTGGCGATCGGCGACTGGTCGTTGATTGGCGATGACTTAAGCGCCGGAAGGTTGGTCATGCCGTTTGAGCTGAAGGTCAAAACCGGGTTGGCGTATTACCTGGTGTTCCCCGAGAAGCCCGGGCCCTCGCCGAAACTGCGCGAGTTGATGGGATGGTTGGTGGAGCAGGCTCAATCGCGTTGAGCGCATGGATAATGCGTAAAAACCATATCCCCTGAAAACGCGCAAATACCTGTAGCAGCTGGCGAAGCCTGCGTCCGGCTGCGCAGCAGTCGTAAAACCATACACCGCGGTGTAACAGGAGAACCGTGTTTACCGGATTTACGACTGCTGCGCAGCCGAACGCAGGCTTCGCCAGCTGCTACAGGATTTTTGGTGTATCCGCCTGGATTAGTATCCGACCGTAAACCGCTGGCGCGGATGCTTCGGGGATTCCACTTCATCGAGCATCGCAATCGCGTAGTCGGCGAAGGTAATCCAGCTGCGACCTTCACTGCTCACCAGCAAATCATCCAGGCCAATCCGAAACTTTCCAGTGCGCTCGCCTTCGACAAACTCTGCCGATGGCGACACAAACGTCCAGTCCAGATCCTTTTCCTGACGCAGGTTTTCCAGAAACAACGCCCCGGCACTTGCTTCGGCTTTGTATGCCTCGGGAAAGCCCTTGCTGTCGATCACGCGGGTTCCGTCCGGCAGCAACAGCGAGCCGGCGCCGCCCACCACCAGCAGCCGTTTGACCCCGGCATTTTTCACCGGCCCGATGACCGCACCGGCCGGAATCGTGGCGAAATGCGCGGTGCTGATCACCACGTCATGCCCGGCCACGGCGGCCTGCAATGCGTTGGCATCCAGCACATCGACATTGCGACTGATCACATCCTCACGCGGACCCACCCTGGCAGTGTCGCGGGCGATGGCAGTAACGCTATGACCACGACGCAGGGCTTCTTCCAGCAGTTGGCTACCGGCACGACCGGTGGCACCGATGATTGCGATTTTGCTCATGACGTTCTCCAGTTGGGTTTTAGTGAGTCAGTAAAAATCTGGATGATGAAATGCTTTTGTGGCGAGGGGATTTATCCCCGTTTGACTGCGTAGCAGTCACCTGCAATACCTCCTATAGAACGCGTTTGAGGGCTTAGCGACTGCTTTGCAGCCGAACGGGGATAAATCCCCTCGCCACAAGAATGCGTTTTAAGTACGTAACTCATTCACCCCACTTCATCTCGCCCTTCGCAACTTTCGCGCTCAGCTCCAGGGAGCTTTCTTCCCCCAGTGTCGGGTAGCGATTTTTCATCGCGGCGATCAGTGCGGTCGAATCTTTTGCCTTGGCGGTTTCCTCATCGAAGGCCTTGATGTAATCGGCAGTGAATTGCACTGCAGCCAGTGAGCGAGTGCTCTCACCGAGGTAATGGCCCGGCACGATGGTTTTCGGATTCAGGGTTTCGATGGCGTGCAGCGTAGCCAACCAATCGGCATGGGACGCTGCCGTTTGGGTATCGGCCATCCAGACGTGAATGTTTTGCGCGACCACCACACCACCGACCACGGCCTTGATCGACGGGATCCACACAAAGCTGCGATCCGGTTGTTTGCCATCCAGACCCAGCACCTGCAACTTCTGCCCCTCCAGCATCAGGCTGTCACCCTTGAGAACGCCCGGCACAATGGTTTTGGCCGGCGCGTCGGCGCCCATTTTCGGCCCCCAATACGCAAGTTTGCCGTCGACGGTTTTTTTGATGTGATCCACGGTCGGTTGCGACGCGAGTACCTTGGCGTTCGGGAACGCAGCCGTCAGGGTGTCGAGACCGAAGTAGTAATCCGGGTCACCGTGGCTGATGTAAATCGTGGTCAGTTGCTTGCCACTGGCGCGGATTTTCTCGACCACTTGCTCGGCCTGGGATTGGCCGAACTGTGCATCCACCAGGATCGCGTCCTTCTCGCCACTGACCAGCACCGAGGTCACCGGGAAAATGGCCTTGTCGCCTGGGTTATAGACATCCAGGGTCAGGGTCGAAGCCGCCGACGCATGGGCGGCAAAGCCAAACACGGCCGTTGCCAGCAAAATACGTTTGAGAGAAGTGAAGCCGATCATGTGTTGCTCCGTTGTCGATGGCCAAACTTGGCCGGTGCCGTGTAGGAGCTTAGTTGCCTGACTCAGTACAAAAAATGCGATGCTGATACATAGTTTGTTTCTAAAATCGGGCAAATCATGGATCGTCTTCAAGCAATGCGTGTTTTCGTCACGGTGGTCGATCTTGGCAGTCAATCCGCCGCCGCTGATCATCTGGACCTGTCGCGGCCAGTGGTGTCGCGCTATCTGGCGGAGCTGGAGGACTGGGTTGGCGCGCGACTGATGCACCGCACCACGCGCAAATTGAGCCTGACCGCCGCCGGCAGCGAGGTCCTGCCCCGCTGTCGGCAATTGCTCGACCTGTCCAGCGACATGCAAGCCGCTGTCAGTGAGCCGGACGATGCCCCCCGCGGCTCGCTGCGTATCAGCGTCAGTACTTCATTTGGCCAGGCGCAACTGGCGGACGCGATGGCTGCCTACGTCAAGCGCTACCCCGGCGTCAGCATCGACATGCAGATGCTCGACCGCACGGTGAACCTGGTGGATGAGCGGATCGACCTGGCCATTCGCACCAGCAATGACCTGGACCCCAATTTGATTGCCCGACGGCTCACCGTCTGTCGCTCGGTGATTTGCGCCTCTGCGGATTACCTGCGCGAGCACCCCGCGCCCCAGCGAGTCGAGGACCTCAGCCAGCACAATTGCCTGACCCATTCCTATTTCGGCAAAAGCCTGTGGCATTTCGAGCAGGACGGTGAGCCGGTGTCGGTGCCGGTGCAAGGCAACATCAGCGCCAACGAAGCCAGCACGCTGCTGCGCGCCACCCTGGCAGGCGCCGGAATCGCGATGCTGCCGACTTATCAGGCCGGCGTGCACATTCACAGCGGTGAGCTGATTCGCCTGTTGCCCCAGGCCGAGCCCCGACAGATGAACATCTACGCGGTGTATGCCTCACGCAAACACATGCCGGCAACGCTGCGCAGCCTGCTGGATTTTCTGGTGCTGAGGTTTCCGCAAGCACCTGAGTGGGATGTGGGCCTTTAAAAACAAAACAGATGTGGATGCCGAAACCTGTGGGAGCAAAGCTTGCTCGCGATGACCTTTTCAAGTACGCCATCGCGAGCAAGCTTTGCTCCCACAAACCGGCTTGGCCAAGCGATCTTTTGATCTTGATCTATGCTGAAAGTAATACCCATGGGTATTCGTTCAGAGGTCAACGCCATGAACATCAAAACAAGAAGATACCTCGCCATTTTCGTTACCTGCGCCGCGACGCTGGCGCTTTATGGCACCGCTGCCTGGCGGGTCGAACAGCTGCGGCAACTGCCCCGCGAATACGCGAGTTGTAATTTCGAGCGCTGCATTCCCCACAACGCGACCCTCAACGCCCTGCGCTAGCCAAAGGGGTCAGGTGTCGCTGTCCTGATCGGCCTTCAAACGGTCGCGAAACGCTTTGGGTGAGATCCCGACCCTGCGCCGGAACAGACGCGTGAAGTTGGTCGGATCGGAAAACCCCAACACATCGGACATTTCATAAATGGTCATGCTGGTATAGGTCAGCAGGCGCTTGGCCTCCAGCAGTTGCCGTTCATGCATGATCTGCAAGGCCGGTTGTCCCGCCAACTCGCGGCAGGTGCCATTGAGATGGGACACGGAAATTCCCAGCCGATGCGCCAGGTCTTCAACCTTGACGTGCTGGCGATACGTCTCTTCCACCAGCTGGATAAACCCGTTGAGGTATTCCCGCGCGCGCTGCGGACGCTGGCTGGCGGAACGCCGCTGCAACGCCTGCCGGCTGGCCCACACCAGGATCACACTGACCAGCGAATGCATGAGCATTTCGCGCGCCGGTTGATGACCGGTGTATTCGTCCTGCAATGCTGAAAACAGGCTGTTGAGGTAGTCGCTGTCCTTGCCTGCCGGATAACTGTCGGCGTGGGCCAGCGCCTGCAGGGAATTGCCCAGCTGTGCTTGCAGATGACTGAGCAGCGGCGCGGCCAGCGTCACGACAAACCCTTCGACGTCTTCGGAAAACCGGAAGCCGTGTACCGATAAGGGCGGCAGGATCTGGATCGCCGGTTCAGTGAGTTTTGTGCGTTTGCCTTCGATTTCAAGCTCTGCCTGACCTTTGAAAACGAAGAGCAACTGGCATAAATCGGCGTGGCGGTGGGGTTTGATCTCCCACTGATGTTCACGGCTGCGCCTGGAAATGGTTTCACAGTGCAGCAAGTCAGGTGTTGGCCAGTCCAGGCTTTCTCCGTAAAGCTTGAACACCGGTATAGAAGGCAGGGCAGGCTTGTTCATAACTTCAATCAGGCCTCGGAGATGTGACGGGCGATAATCGCACCGATTGGCAGAATGTACAGGTTTCAGCTCAGTTTTCCCCTTCAATTGACCGACTCGCAAGTGAAAAATGCAAGCACTCGATCCATAAAAATCATTCACCGGCCCTGGTCGCGTGAAGCTTGCGAGCCATAAAAACAATGAAAACGCTGAAAACCCAAGTCGCCATTATTGGCGCCGGTCCGTCTGGATTGCTGCTCGGCCAGCTGCTGCATAACGCTGGCATCGACACCCTCATCCTCGAACGCCAGACCCCGGATTATGTGCTCGGGCGAATCCGTGCCGGTGTCCTTGAACAAGGCATGGTAGAGCTGCTGCGTCAGGCTGGCGTGGGTCAACGCATGGACGCCGAAGGCCTCGTCCACACGGGGTTCGACCTGGCACTCGACGGGCGTCAGGTGCACATCGATCTGCAGGCGCTGACCGGGGGTAAAACGGTGATGGTTTACGGCCAGACCGAGGTGACGCGTGATCTGATGGCCGCTCGTCAGGTCGCTGGCGCCACGACCCTCTATGGCGCGAGCAACGTTGTGCCGCACGGAATGAAAACCGAAGAGCCGTACATCACGTTCGAAAAGGATGGTGAAACCTTTCGGCTCGATTGTGACTACATTGCCGGTTGTGACGGCTTCCATGGTGTAGCGCGGCAATCGATTCCTGCCGCCTGCCTGAACATTTTCGAGCGGGTTTATCCGTTTGGCTGGCTGGGGATTCTCGCCGACACCCCGCCGGTTCACGAAGAACTGGTCTACGCCCGCCATGAGCAAGGTTTTGCCCTGTGCAGTATGCGTTCAGCCACCCGCACCCGTTATTACGTCCAGGTCCCGGCAGACGACAAGGTTGAAAACTGGTCCGATGAGCGTTTCTGGGAGACGCTCAAATCCCGTCTGCCGACCGCTTTGGCGGACGCCCTCATCACGGGGCCGTCGATCGAGAAAAGCATCGCCCCGCTGCGCAGTTTCGTGGTCGAACCGATGCAATATGGAAAGATGTTCCTGGTCGGCGATGCTGCACACATCGTCCCGCCCACCGGCGCCAAGGGTCTGAACCTGGCCGCCAGCGACGTGAGTACGTTGTTCAATATTCTGTTGAAGGTGTATCGCGAAGGACGCCTCGACTTGCTCGAGAGATACTCTGAGGTCTGTCTGCGCCGGGTGTGGAAAGCCGAGCGGTTTTCCTGGTGGATGACGTCGATGCTGCACCGTTTTGACGATCAGGACGCGTTCAGCCAGCGCATCACCGAATCGGAGCTGGCGTATTTTGTCGACTCCGAGGCGGGTCGCAAAACCATTGCAGAAAATTACGTCGGCCTCCCCTATGAGGCTATCGAATAGCTTGCTATCGACTTACACTGCGAGCATCCCTGCGGGTCTTGCGGCTGGCGGGTCATTCACTGCCCGCAGGTTTTACCGTGACCAATCTCAAGCAGCCGGAAACGCCCAAGCCGGCCATTAAAAGCGTGCTGATTGCCCTGATGCTGGCGATTTTCCTCAGCGCGCTGGATCAGACCATCGTGGCGGTCTCGATGCCCGCCATCTCCGCGCAATTCAAGGACGTCTCGCTGCTGGCCTGGGTGATTTCCGGCTACATGGTGGCGATGACGGTGGCCGTGCCGATCTACGGCAAACTCGGCGACCTGTACGGTCGGCGCAAGTTGATGCTGTTCGGCATGGGATTGTTCACGTTGTCTTCCTTGTTTTGCGGCATGGCCCAGAGCATGGAGCAGCTGGTACTGGCGCGGATTCTTCAGGGCATCGGCGCCGGCGGGATGGTGTCGGTCAGCCAGGCGATCATCGGCGACATCGTGCCGCCTCGCGAGCGCGGTCGCTACCAGGGTTATTTCAGCAGCATGTACGCCGTGGCCAGCGTGGCCGGTCCGGTGCTGGGGGGTTACATGACCGAGTACCTGTCATGGCGCTGGGTGTTTCTGATCAATTTGCCGCTGGGACTGATCGCGTGGCTGGTGGCCCATCGCACGCTGGTCGGGTTACCGGTGCCACAACGCAAACCGATCATCGATTACCTCGGCACCGTGCTGATGATCATCGGTTTGACCGCGCTACTGCTGGGCATCACTCAGGTTGGCCAGGGTTATGCGTGGCGCAGCAGCGAAGTGACCGGTCTGCTCGGTTGTGCGGTGCTGGTGTTGGCGCTGTTCGTCTGGCACGAACGCCGGGCGCGGGAGCCATTGCTGCCGATGCATCTGTTTGCCAACCGCACCGCGATCCTCTGCTGGTGCACGATTTTCTTTACCAGTTTTCAGGCGATCTCGCTGATCGTACTGATGCCGCTGCGCTTCCAGAGCGTCACCGGCGCCGGGGCAGACAGCGCGGCCTTGCATCTGTTGCCACTGGCGATCGGTTTGCCGATTGGTGCTTATTTTGCCGGACGCCGGACCTCGGTGACCGGTCGCTACAAACCAATGATCCTGGGCGGCGCCGCGCTCATGCCGATCTCGATCGTCGGCATGGCCCTGAGCCCTCCGCAGGCGATGATGTGGAGCAGCCTGTTCATGGTGCTTAGCGGGATAGCCAGTGGCATGCAGTTCCCGACCTCGTTGGTCGGAACGCAGAACTCGGTGGAACAACGGGACATCGGCGTCGCCACCAGCACCACCAACCTGTTTCGCTCCCTCGGCGGCGCCGTGGGTGTGGCGTTAATGTCGGCGCTGCTGCTGGCCTTGTTGCAGGATTCGAATTTCGCCCACTTGGCCGGCTCCACGCTGATCACTGAAGGTCATTCGGGGAATGTCTTGCTCGATGGCTTGAACGCCGCGCCGGGTGAGTCGCAGGACGCGTTGCGTGCAGAGTTGCTGATGACGTTCAAGCATTTGCTGCTGGTGAGTGCGGCGGTATCGTTGCTGGGTCTGGCAGCGGCGATTGCGATGCCGAACGCGGTGTTGCGGGGGCGTGAGGATAAGGTTCGGTAGATGGACCGAGGTGCCTGCCTTCGCGAGCAAGCTTTGCTCCCACAGGGGATCTTCGGTAGCCCGATCACCCCGTGGGAGCAACGCTTGCTCGCGATAGCGGTCTAGCTGTCACTACTCTATCAAGGGCTGTAATACCCCACCGCCACCAAAAAATGCCCGACCTTCTTCAGGTAGGCATGCTTGGCTTCAACCTTCCCGGTTACCGGGTTCTTCCATTGATATTCATATTCACCGTAATCCTGCTTGGCGATCAGCGCCAAAATCGGTTCGCCCACCGGTTTACCGTCGGGGTCCTTGATCTTGCTGAAATCGGTGTTGATCAATCGCAGGTTGGTGCCGTGGGCGACATAGCGCTGGGTGTCCAGGTCCACCACGAAGACATACAGGTCATCCTGCAAATAACCGCCTTTGAGGGAGTTGATCGCGGTCAACGTACCCTTCTCGTCCTTGGCCAGGTCGCCTGCTGCTTTGTTCAGCAGCGCCATGGCTTGTTCCGCCGACGCTCTTGGCAGGTAATAACCCACAGCAAGAATCCGCTGACCGATGCGCTGGTAGTAAACGTGCTTGCGCTCGACCTTGCCGTCGGTCCAGTTCTGCCAGCGATACTCGGCCTGCTGGATGCCATTGCCTTCAGGCACTCTCAGGGCGTCCTTGAAGGCTTTCTGCAAGTCCGGGCCGAGGACATCTGACACATCTCGACCAATCAACGCTGAAGACGGACCACCGCTGGCGAGCATCACGCCCTTGGTGTCGACCACAAACACGTAACGGTCCTTGTCGACAAACTCACCCTGGCGGCTGAACGCCGCGAAGGCCTTGTCGCCATTATCGTGGTAGTAGGCCAGGGCTTTTTCCAGCAAGGCGATGGCCGCCTTGCTGTCGTCTTTTTCTGTACCTGCAGCGTGTGCCTGACTCAAGCCGAGTATCAGCAGAGCCCCCAGCAACGCCAATCTATGCAAAACCCCCATTGCGCATCCCTCGTTCCTGTTGGTGTTTCAAGAGCGTAGACGGGATGGGGATATGTAGGAGTATTCAGGAAAACATGGAGGGCTTGATGGCGCGAGGATGTGTTGCTCGAGTGAGCTTTTTGTGGCGAGCGAGCTTGCTCGCGCTGGGAGGCGAAGCTCCCAAATCATTCACCCCGGCCCTTCAGCTAAACTGCGGGGATTGATGTGCGACTGCTTCGCAGTCGAGCGCGAGCAAGCTCGCTCGCCACAAAAACCCCCTCAGCAAACCCCGATATTCAGGGCCGCGCGTTGAGCTGTTTTGACAGCGTCTGGATCTGCGCCTGCAACGTGTTGATATTGCGGCTGACCTGACTGCGGAAGGCATCGAATTCCGCCGTGTTGCCACCCGAACTCGCAGCCGGACGATTGTCCTGCTCGCTTTTGAGCACAATCATGTCCTGTTCCAGACGCTCGATCGCCGCACTCGGGTTGCCTTGCTTCTTCAGCGCCGCGATATCGGCGCCAAGGCTTTTGAGCTGCGCATCGATTTTGCTGGTGTCAGCCGGTGCGCTCTTCAGCGCGGCCAATTCGCTGCTCAACGTTTTGAGCTGAGCCTGCAACTGCGTATTGAGGGTTTGTTGCTCGGTAACCAGCGTGGTGGCCTGCGCCAGACGCTTATCCTGTTCGGCGGTTTGCGCCGTCATCTGGGCCAGGCGCTTGTCCAGATCCGAGGTCTGACCGACAACACCTTGCTGCTGTTTGCCCTGATCCTGCAGTTTGCTTTCCATCTGCTTGATTTGCAGCTTCAACGCCTCGCTATCGCTGGAGACATTGGTCTGGCTGGCGACCACCTTGCCGGAGATATCCTGCAAGCGCCCCGCCGCTTCTTCACTGATGCGCGCGAAACTTTCCTGGGTCGCCACCAACTGCTGCTCCATCAGCGAAATCTGCTGGAAGCTCCACCAGGCAAGGCCGGCGAACGCAAAGAACAAGGCACCGACCAACGCCCACAGCGGACCGGTGCTCGGGCCTTTGACCTTGACTACGGGCGCCGGGCGCGAATGCACCGAGTGGCGAGCGGCAGGTACAAAATCATCGTCATCGAGGCTGTCGGCACGCAGGCTCGGTACATCATCGAAGTCGTCGTTGGCATCGTTACGCATGGACATTGAGTCAACCTTTGTGAAACGCGGTGATGGCTTGATGCGCCGCAGTATAACCCCCACGGCCGCATCGATTGACCCTGAACCCCCAACTCGGTTCAGTGACGGGTCTGTCAGTGAAGATCCTGGGCCTTCCACCAGCCACAGAATTCATCGAGTGCCGTCCAGAGACTGACTTTCGGATCGTAATCCAGATAATGCCGGGCGCGGCTGATGTCCAGGGTGAAATTTTTGTTCATCACCTGCATACCCAGTCTCGACAAGGTCGGCTCGGGACGGCCCGGCCACAGCTTGCAAACGCCTTCATTAAGCGCCGCCACGCTGTAGGCCAAACCGAAGGAACGGTAGCGGGTAACCTGTGGGACTTCCATCTTGCGCATCACGTAATTGACCACATCCCACAGCGGAACCGGCGTTCCGTTGCTGATGTTGTACGCCTTGCCCAACGCCGAGCCACTGGCCAGCAAACTGCTGAGCAAGGCTTCGTTGAGGTTTTGCACGCTGGTGAAATCGACCTTGTTCAGGCCATTGCCCACGATAGACAAGCGCCCTTTGCGCTGCATTTTCAGCAGGCGCGGGAAGATGCTCATGTCACCCGCACCGGTCACGAATCGGGGGCGCAGGGCCAACGTTTCGAGTCCGAACTCCTGGGCGCCGAAGACCTTTTGTTCCGCCAGGTATTTAGTGGCGGCGTAGGGGTGCTTGAAGCGCTTGGGGACTTGTTCTTCGGTCAATCCCAAGTGATCGCGGCCATCGAAGTAGATCGACGGCGAAGACAAATGCACCAATCGCCGGACACGTTGTTTCAGGCAGGCTTCGACCACGTTTTCAGTGACCTGGACGTTGCCTTGGTGAAAGTCCTGATAGCGTCCCCATAAGCCCACTGCGCCGGCACAGTGAACGACAGCTTCGACATCGGAGCACAAATCACGGGCCAGTTCCGGGTCACTCAAGTCGCCCTGAATGAACTCGGCGCCGCGACGCACCAGGTGTTCGACGCTTTCGGCCCGGCGACCGTTGACCCGCACGTCCAGGCCTTGCTCCAGGGCAAAACGCGCAAAGCGTCCGCCGATGAAGCCGCTTGCGCCGGTGACCAGAATTTTCATGTAGAGCTCCGATGTGTTTCGTTTTGCGTAATGCGTGTGTCTTGACGCTGCCCGTCAGTCCAACGGCACCAGCCATTGCTTGGATGAATGCACCAATTGATCGGTCAGAAGCCCCAGCAACTGACCGCCATTGCGCCAATGATGCCAGTACAGCGGCACATCGATGGGCTTATCTGGCAACAACTCCACCAGAACACCGCGCTCCAGTTGCTCGCGCACCTGCAATTCAGGCACCAGCCCCCAGCCAAGACCGGCCTCGGTCAAACGTATGAAGCCTTCGGAGGATGGGCATAAATGGTGTTCGAAACCGCCATCGACGCCCAGCGAAGCCAGGTAACGGTGCTGCAGAAAATCGTCCGGACCGAACACCAGCGCTGGCGTTCGGGACAACAGTTCGGCGCGCACACCTTCGGGAAAATGCCGGGCAATGAACGCCGGACTGGCCAACGCCCGGTAGCGCATGGCGCCAAGGAGCACGCTGCGCGCACCCGCTACCGGACGCTCGCTGGCACAGACACACGCGGCCACCTCGCCCGCGCGCATGCGCTTGAGCCCCACCGTTTGATCTTCGACCACCAGGTCCAGCAACAGATGTTGTTGCGCACAAAACTCGCCCACGGCTTCAGCCCACCAGGTCGCCAGACTGTCAGCGTTCAACGCAATGCGCAGGCGCTCGGGCAGACCTTCTTCATCCAGCGCCGGCACCAGTGTTTGCAAGTCTCGTTCAAGCAAGCGCACCTGCTGCACATGGTTGAGCAAGCGCCGGCCAATCTCGGTCGGCGCCGGCGGCGTTACCCGCACCAACACTGGTTGGCCGACCCGCGCCTCCAGCAGCTTGATGCGCTGTGACACCGCCGATTGCGACAACCCGAGCACTTGAGCGGCGCGCTCGAAACCGGCCTGCTCGACCACGGCGGCCAAGGCAGAAAGCAATTTATAGTCGAACATCAGTTTTCCTAATGAGCGATCAGCACGATTGGTTTTTCTTATACAGCGTTCACGACGAGAATGCCCAGCAAGAACTCTCGAACAAGGAACACTCCACATGGCTGGCGAAACTTCACTGGCAACACTGCTGCGCAGCATGAGCCCGCAACTCAACGCCGGCGAATACGTGTTCTGCACCCTGCGCGACGGCCAGTTGCCGGCGGGGCTTGAGATCGTCGGCAGCTTTCGCGAGCAGGAAGGCCTGACGGTCATCCTGGAAAAGTCCCACGCCGAACGGGCAGGTTTCAGCTTCGATTACGTCGCCGCCTGGATCACCCTCAACGTGCACTCGGCCCTGGAAGCGGTCGGCCTGACAGCCGCCTTCGCCACTGCCTTGGGCAAGGCCGGGATCAGCTGCAACGTGATTGCCGGCTATTACCACGACCATTTGTTTGTCGGCCAGGCCGACGCCGAGCGCGCCATGGGCGTGTTGCGGGATCTGGCAGCCAACGCGGAGTAATATTTCATGTGGCAAAGTTATGTAAACGGCCTGTTGGTGGCCGCAGGGCTGATCATGGCAATTGGCACGCAAAACGCCTTTGTACTGGCGCAGAGCTTGCGGCGTGAACATCACCTGCCGGTGGCGGCACTGTGCGTGGTGTGCGATGCATTGCTGGTGGCGGCCGGGGTCTTCGGCCTGGCGACGGTACTCGCGCATAACCCGACGCTGCTGGCGGTCGCTCGCTGGGGTGGGGCGGTGTTCCTGATTTGGTACGGCAGTCTCGCGCTGCGCCGAGCCTGCTCGAAACAAAGCCTGCAACAAGGTGAAAACCAGACGGTGCGCTCACTTCGGGCGGTGATGCTCAGCGCACTGGCCGTGACCCTGCTCAACCCGCACGTTTATCTGGATACGGTCCTGCTGATCGGCTCCCTCGGCGCGCAACAGACCGAGCCCGGTGCTTATGTGGTGGGCGCAGCGAGTGCTTCGTTGCTGTGGTTTTTCACCCTGGCACTGGGGGCTGCGTGGCTCGCACCATGGCTGGCCCGACCGAGTACCTGGCGAATCCTCGACCTGCTGGTGGCGGTGATGATGTTCACCGTAGCCTTTCAACTGATAACCAGCGCCTGAATATTCCAAACAGCTCTGGAACCTCTATTCCACACAGTTGTTGCGTGGTTATGCCGCACCCCCGGTGCTATGATCCGATCCGATGCGCCGCAAAGAGTACAAACTCCCCGGCGCTTGTCTGGCCGCCCGTGATCGGCCTTGCGCTCACCGCAACTGACCTGATTAGGAGAATCATCATGGCTTTCGAATTGCCGCCGCTGCCGTACGCACACGATGCTCTGGCACCGCACATCTCCAAGGAAACTCTGGAATACCACCACGACAAGCACCACAACACCTACGTCGTGAACCTGAACAACCTGGTGCCAGGCACCGAGTTCGAAGGCAAAACCCTGGAAGAAATCGTCAAATCTTCCTCGGGCGGTATCTTCAACAACGCCGCTCAAGTCTGGAACCACACCTTCTACTGGAACTGCCTGGCGCCAAACGCCGGCGGCCAACCAACCGGCGCACTGGCTGAAGCCATCAACACCGCGTTCGGTGCGTTCGACAAGTTCAAGGAAGAGTTCAGCAAGACGTCCATCGGCACCGTCGGTTCCGGTTGGGGCTGGCTGGTTAAAAAGGCTGACGGTTCCCTGTCCCTGGCCAGCACCATCGGCGCCGGCAACCCGCTGACCAACGGCGACACCCCGCTGCTGACCTGCGACGTCTGGGAACACGCCTACTACATCGACTACCGCAACGTTCGTCCGAAGTACGTCGAAGCGTTCTGGAACCTGGTCAACTGGAAATTCGTGGCTGAGCAGTTCGAAGGCAAAACCTTCACCGCTTAAGATCGACACCAGTCAAAAAAACCCGGCGTTTAGCCGGGTTTTTTTATGGAATTCGAAAAAGTAAAAGCACGTCTATCAGGCATTAATGGTCGGCTTCCCAGCCCCATCATCGAAATGCCACCCACACCAAACCGTATCCCCACCGCCCTTGCCTTTGCCCTCCACCACTCAAGGCCGAGCGTTAGCTCGCCTGCAAGCTTTTGATTTTGATCCACCCGCCCCTTCGGGAGGCCGAGTGGAGGTGTTCATCTGGGGGGCAGGCGCGTAGCGCCGTGCGGCGAAGCCGCACACATCGAGAGGAGGTCGTCGCGAAGCAGACCGTAGGCGATGCCCCCAGATGGACACCGGAGCGAGGGAACACCGAGCTTTAGCGAGGTGCCGTACGCTTG
>Ga0160470_100083_pt1 | contig 117512 bp, 108 predicted proteins | sample HID1973I_E11MG_FD_108214 | JGI IMG/M metagenome (GOLD analysis project Ga0160470, IMG submission 108214) | Enriched mosquito-associated microbial communities from UW Madison campus, WI, USA - HID1973I_E11 MG | ecosystem: Host-associated > Arthropoda: Insects > Digestive system > Unclassified ... | reverse complement strand
GGGGGGGCTTAATTACTGGAATGCTGGGAGGGCGGCGCGGCAAGTGACGAGAGAGTACGCTTATTGCTGGTGCGCAGCCAATGGCGGACGGACAAGCGTCTCCCAAAAGCGCTTAATCGTTCGAGCCGATGCGATTTCACCGGCGTGCGAGCAAATAGGTGACCAACGGGGGGGCTTAATTACTGAATGATGGGAGGCGGCGCGGAAAGCGCCGGGAGAGTACGCTTATTGCTGGCGCGCGGCCGATGGCGGATGGACAAGCGTCTCCCAAAAGCGCTTAATCGTTCGAGCCGATGCGATTTCACCGGCGTGCGAGCAAATAGGTGACCAACGGGGGGGGCTTAATTACTGGAATGCTGGGAGGGCGGCGCGGCAAGTGACGAGAGAGTACGCTTATTGCTGGTGCGCAGCCAATGACGGATGGACAAGCGTCTCCCGAAGCGCGTCGACTCGGCCTTGAAGGGGCGGCGGATAAACGAGCAGGCATTAACAAATAATGAAATCGACTTTGGCGCAAGGGAGATGACTTCGTTGTCCACGAGCAGCGCGGGCGGACGCCCTTATAAAAAATTGAGCATGTCACCCAAGGAATATCAGACGTTTGCCAAGGAGCGGGAACCGACGCGTTCCATTCTTACGAATTGTATCAGAGCGTTTGTCGTCGGCGGAGCTATTTGTTTGTTCGGCGAATTTATCCAGCAGCTTTATGTCCATCTGGCGGGGATGAAGCGGGAGGCCGCGAGCAATCCGACCGTGGCGACGCTTATTTTTATTTCGGTCGTGCTCACATCGCTCGGCGTTTACGACAAAATCGCCCAATGGGCGGGTGCGGGAACCGCCGTTCCGGTAACGGGCTTCGCTAACTCGATGGCATCGGCGGCGCTTGAGCATCGCGCGGAAGGGCTTGTGCTTGGCGTCGGCGCCAACATGTTCAAGCTGGCCGGCTCCGTTATCGTATACGGAACGGTCGCCGCCTTCTTCGTCGGCATCGGGCATTTGATCTTCGGGACCGGAGGTAATCACTGATGCTGAAGGGCCAACAATCATGGTGGTTCGACAACAAGCCTGTCATTATTGGAGCGGCAAGCGTCGTCGGGCCGGATGAAGGCGAAGGGCCGCTCGCCGAGGATTTCGATCTGATCCATCCGGAGCTTGACATGCAGCAGAAAAGCTGGGAAAAGGCCGAGCGGCTGCTGCTGGAGCAGGCGACCGCCTTCGCCGTCCGCCATGCGGGCCTGAAGAAGGACGACATTCAATTCTACTTCGGCGGAGACTTGATGAACCAAATTATTAGCAACAGCTTCGCGGCTCGCTCGATCGGAGCGCCTTATATCGGCACGTTCGGCGCTTGCTCGACTTCGATGGAGACGCTTGCGCTTGCCGCCCAACTGGTCGACTCCGGCAATGCGCAATACGCGATGGCGGGGACGTGCAGCCATAACTGTACGGCGGAGAAGCAGTTCCGTTACCCGACGGAATACGGCTCGCAGAAGCCGCCGACGGCGCAGTATACGGTGACGGGTGCGGGAGCGGCCGTCGTCGCGCCGTCGGGCGACGGACCGGTCGTCGAATGCGCAACGATCGGCAAAATTATGGATCTCGGCATTACCGACCCGTTCAATATGGGAGCCGCGATGGCGCCGGCCGCCGTCGATACGATTCAAGCCCATTTCAACGATACGGGCCGCCAGCCTTCCGATTACGATCTGATCGTAACGGGAGACCTGGCATCGGTCGGCCATCCGATTGCGAGAGAGCTGCTGCTTCGCAACGGCGTTCCGATGAACGATACGATATTTAACGACTGCGGGCTAATGGTGTACAACGTCAACAAGCAGAAGGTGCAGGCGGGAGGAAGCGGCTGCGGCTGCTCCGCCGTCGTAACGTACGGCCATCTGTTGAAAAAGCTGGCAAGAGGCGAGCTGAAGCGCATACTGGTAGCCGCAACCGGCGCGCTGCTTTCGCCGCTCTCCTTCCAGCAAGGCGAATCGATTCCGTGCATTGCGCATGCCGTGGCAATCGCGGGCAAAGGGGTGTAGGCGGATGCAGTTTTTGTGGGCATTTCTTATCGGCGGAGCGATTTGCGTCGTCGGCCAGCTTATGTTCGACGTGCTGAAGCTGACTCCCGCGCATACGATGGCTTCGCTCGTCGTTATTGGAGCCGTCCTGGACGGAATCGGACTATACGATCCGCTCGTCGACTTCGCCGGCGCCGGCGCAACCGTCCCCATTACGAGCTTCGGCAACGCGCTCGTTCACGGCGCGCTGACGTCGCTTCGCGAGGACGGTTGGGTCGGCGTCATTACCGGTATTTTCAAGCTGACAAGCGCGGGCATATCGGCAGCGATCATTTTCTCGTTCCTCGCCTCCGTCGTCGTTCGGCCGAAGGGGTGAACAGGAATACAGGCGTTCATCTCAATATGGTTTGGGGCATTATTGGAGGATTCCGCTGTGGAATCCTCCAATTTTTTTTGGTAGGCGCGATCATGTACGGGTTACCGTATATTTAGTAAAATGGAAGAAGATTGTCGCAATCATGAACGTATTCGTAGAACCGGGAGGGACGTATCAATGGAAATGCGTCAGACAGACCTGCAAGTGTGCTCCGCTATTCGAACCAATTTAGAGAGCTGTATCCTGGGCAAGCAAGAAGAAATCGACCGTCTGTTGACGGCCGTGCTCGCTGGAGGCCATGTGCTGCTCGAAGACGTTCCCGGAATGGGCAAGACGCAGCTTGTGAAAGCGCTCGCGAAGTCTATCGGCGGTCAATTCCGCCGTATCCAATGCAATCCGGATTTGCTTCCTACCGATATTACAGGCGTTTCCATTTACCATCCGAAGCAAGAAACCTTTCTGTTCCGCGCGGGCCCGATTATGTGCCACCTGCTGTTAGCCGACGAGATTAATCGCGCGACGACGAAGACGCAGTCGGCGTTGCTCGAAGCAATGGAGGAAGGGCATGTAACCGTTGACGGCGAAACGTACGAGCTGCCTCGCCCGTTTCTTCTTATCGCGACGCAGAACCCGATCGAATTCGAAGGCACGTACGTCTTGCCGGAAGCGCAGTTGGACCGGTTCATGATGAAGCTGTCGCTCGGTTACCCGTCGGAAGCCGACGAGCAGCGGATGGTCAGCGCCTTAGACGGCGGACATCCTTCCGATCGGATTGAGCAGGTTGCCTCGATCGACGACCTCGTCCGTCTGCAGCAATTGGCGGCCGATGTTCATGTAGACGGCACAGTGGCGGAATATGCCGTTCAGATCGTGCGCGCAACGCGTACGCACCGGGCGGCGTTCCTCGGCGCGAGTCCGCGCGCGGCCGTATCGCTCATGCGCGCTTCCCGGGCATCCGCCTTGCTGCGCGAGCGGGCGTTCGTTACGCCGGACGACGTTAAGCGAATGGCGCTGGCCGTGCTGCCGCACCGGATTATTCTGCAAGCGGAAGCTCGTATGAACGGGCTGAAACCGGATGATATCGTGCTGGCCGCTATCCAGCAGACGAAGGTTCCGGTTCGTCTGGAGCGATAACGATGAGCAGGAGCAACCGCTCGTTCGTTCATTGGCGCAAGTTTGCCGTGGCAGCGCTGTATACCGGAAGTCTGCTGTATCTGCTGTTTCAGGGCGGCAAGCTGTCGGGCATGATGTTCGTCATTTTTAACGTCCTTATCGTCTATTTATGGCTGGGCCAATGGTCCGGCATTCGCAAAGTGCAAGGTGAGCGAACCGTCGGACAAGTCGGCGGCGGGGAGGGGCAATTGTTCAACGGCGCGAGCGTGGAAGTGAGCTTAAACGTGCGTATTCCCGGATTATATCCGCTTCCGTACGTATTGGTGCGGGACCGGATTTTTCGTCACGACGGGCAATCGATTCCGTTCGAGACGTCGTTCGTTCCGAATTGGAAGCGTTCGGGAGAAGTGCGTTATTCGACGCCCCCGCTGAAACGGGGCATATACCGGTTCGCGCCTACGGAATGTACGACCAAGGATGTGTTCGGATTGTTCGAGCATAGCGGCGCGTTCTCCTCCGGCGAGCCGTTCAGCGTGGCGCCGCAGACGGTGCCGCTGCGCGGCTGGCAGCAAATTCGCCGCGGTCTTCGCGGGCCGCATTCCCATGCGTCCGCGCCGCGCGCGGCGAAAGAAACGACGCAAATCAACGGCGTAAGAGAATATTTGCACGGCGATAAGCTGTCCCGCATCCACTGGAATGCGACCGCGAAGACCGGCGAATGGAAATCGAAGGCGTTCGAGCGCGAATCGCTGCCTCGCACGATTGTCGTGCTCGACCGGCATCTCGAAGCGTACGGCATCCGCCAGGAGCGGTTCGAGCTTGCCGTATCGGTGGCATCCTCCCTGATTGAACTCGGCATGCGTCACGAGACCGCGATGGGAATCGTCTCTCCGGGGGAGAAGCCGCTGGTCGTGCTTCCGCGCGCCGGAGCCGAGCAGCGGGTAACGATTACGAGCCATCTGACGGTCGTAGAGCCGGATGCCGCAACCCCGCTGTTCGTTTCGCTGCAGCGGCTGGAGACGGTGTGGGAGCCCGGAACGCTCGTTATTGTCGTCTCCGGAGCCCAAGGCGACGACATGCTCCGCGCGCTGAACTGGCTGTCGCGCAAGGGCGTAACGGTATCCTACATCGGCGTCGACGAAGGCGATGCCCGGATCGGGCGGGCCATCAAGCCGGCGTGGCTCCATGCGCTTCGCTCCAGAGGCTGGTCGGCCTATAGCGTTCGGCAATTGCAGGAGCTGCCGGGCGTGCTGGAAGGAGGCGGCGTCTCATGAGCACGGCAGTTGCCGCATTGGGCAGCAGAATAAGAACGAACCTGTACGATCACTGGTATCGGCGCATCGCGGCGCTGCTGACGGCGCTGATCGTCTGGCAGCTTACGCAAGTATTCGACGGCTATTGGTGGGAGGAGACATACGATTGCGTCGGCTGGCTTCTTGTATCGGTCGTCGCGGTCGAATGGATATTGTCGTGGAAAACGCTCTACCGGCTTCTCGTTCAAGGCGCCTTGGTGCTAGTCGTCACCGGCGGTACAACCGGCTTTAAATATATTGAGCTGCATAACGGGAAATCGTTGTCCGGAATCGGAGCCTGGCTGTCGGACAATGCGACCCAGTTAAATCCGTTCATCGGCATATCCGCTCTTGTCTGGGGCGTGACCGTCGTCTTCTCGTTATGGACGACGAAGCGCAGCCGCATCGTAACGTTCGTGTCCGTCAGCTTGCTTGTGCTGATGATATGCGATTCGTTTACGCCTATTTTTTTGTGGGATGAAGCGGCATGGGCTATTTTCGCCGGGCTCGCTTGGCTCGTTGCGGATCATTTTCACCGCTTTCAGCGCGAGCATCCGAATAGCTGGTCGGAGCTGCTGGAGTATCCGCTCAGCTTCTTTATGCCAATGCTGACGATTGTGACGGGCATTATGGTGCTCGGGGTCATTACCCCGAGCATTGCGCCGGTTATCAAGGACCCGTATACGATCTGGGTCGAGTCTCGCGGGGGAACGGTTAGCGGCTCGTTCACCGACGCCAAGATGCCGTCCACGACAGGTCAGACATCGTCTGCGGACACAAGCTCCGGCTACAGCCGGAACGATTCGGTGCTTGGCGGCGGATTCAAATTCGATTACTCGCCCGTCATGTATGTGAGCGCGTCGCAACGCAGCTATTGGCGCGGCGAGACAAGATCGTTGTATACGGGGGACGGCTGGCTTCCGACGAAGGAAGACGGCTCGCCTTCGGAGGTGAACGGCTTGCAGCCGAAGCAGCGGCTGCCGCTTCAAGACGAGCGCGGCAGCGCGAAGACGGTTCAAGTCCAGCAAGCGTATACGATGATTCGCGAGGATGTATACCCCGTGTTGTTTGCGGCAGCGCCGATTCGACAGGTCAATTGGGTGAACGACGAGTTGAATACGGTGCTTCCCGGCGAGCTGAGCTGGGACACTGCCGATTGGACGCTTCATTGGAGGGGGGCAGCTTATCCGAAGACGTACTCGGTCGTCTCGGAACTGCCGGTTCTGAACGAGACGGCGCTTAGACAAGCATCCGCCGGCTGGCATGAGCCGAGCCCGCAAAGCGGCGCCCACCGGGAATATTACGAGCTGCCGGATTCCGTCACGCCTCGCGTCACGCAGATTGCGGCCGAGATCGTCGCGGGCGCGCCGAACGATTACGAGAAAGCGAAACGGATCGAAACGTTCCTGAAAGAGCGATACGCTTATACGAACGAGCCGGACGTTTCGAAGCGGCGCAGCGCCGACTTCGTCGATTCGTTCTTGTTCGAGGTCCGGCAGGGCTATTGCGATTATTTCTCGACCGCGATGGCGGTGCTGGGACGATCGGCCGGACTGCCGGTCCGCTGGGTGAAAGGCTACGCGCCGGGCACGCTGCCGGAAGATCAGGAACGAATGATGCGGGAAGGCGGCTTTAATCCGGCGCTTGTCAATCCGACGGGCAGCGGCACCTATACGGTGCGGAACGCGGACGCGCATTCCTGGGTCGAAATTTATTTCGACGGCTTCGGCTGGATTCCGTTCGAGCCGACGCCGGGCTTTAGATTCCCTTACACCGTCGAAGAGGCGAAAGACGTGTCCGTTCCGGAGATCGATCTGCTGGATGACGAGGAAACGGCGGTGGCGGCCGAACCCCGCTCGTTCAATCCGGCTGCGAGAATCGCGCTCTGGTCGGCCATCGGTTTGCTGGCTTTGCTATCGGCAGTCGTCGTTGTTCGCCGCAGAAGCTTGTCTAACGTGGTGGCGCGAATTCGTCACCGTGCGGCTAACCCGAACGAGAGAATTATTGCGGAGACGAATCGGCTTATCCGGTATGCGCGACGCAAAGGGCTGCGCCGCGAGGACTGGGAGACGATTCGGGAAGCCTCGGAGCGATGGGGGGCGGAGCGCAAATATTTGCGTCAGGACTTGCAGGAAGTCGCCGACCGGTTCGAGCGGGCGAAATACGGCCGTGCGGACTCGCAGGCGGCCGACGTCGACCGCTTCGTGACGCTCGTCCGCTCCATCCGCGACCGGCTGTAACGGCAGTCTACGGATACCGCATGGCGGCAAAGTGCCGTCGTGCGGTATTTTTTTGCAACATTTTCGGCTATTATGGTATAGTTTCGTTGTATGCAGGTCATGTCAGGGGAGTCGAAACTATGTTTGAACGGCTGTTGCCGAATTTGCGCCTTAATTCCGTATACGATCTTGATTTCGAGGCGCTTGCCCGCCGAGGCATCAGAGGGATCATTACCGATCTCGACAATACGCTCGTCGGCGCCAAGGAGCCGAGCGCTACGCCGAGATTGATCCAGTGGCTGGACAAGCTTCGCGAACACGGCTTTAAGGTCGTTATCGTTTCCAATAATAATGAGACGCGCGTATCGCGGTTCGCCGAGCCGCTTGGCATTCCGTTCGTGCATGCCGCCCGCAAGCCGGCTAACCGCGCCTTCAAGAAAGCGCTCGGTATGCTCGATCTTGCCGAGGATCAGACGGCCGTGCTCGGCGATCAGATGATGACGGATGTGCTCGGCGGCAATCGTCTTGGCATGTACACGGTACTTGTGCTGCCGGTTTCGCCGAAGGACGAAGGCATTATGACGCGCGTAAACCGGACGATGGAGAGGATCGCGCTCAGAAGCTTGCGCAAAAAGGGTTTATGGTATGAGGAGGAAACAAATTGACAGTAACCGAACATTCGGGTTCATGCGCCGGCTGCGGCGTCAAGCTGCAGACGACGGACAAGGAGCGGTCGGGCTATATTCCGGCAGTCGCGGCCGAGCGGTCGCCGGCTATATGCCAGCGCTGCTTCCGGATTAAAAATTATAACGAAGCGTCGTCCATCACGATCGATCAGGACGATTTTCTTCGCTTGCTCGGGGGTATTGCAAGTACGGACAGCCTCGTCGTTCATATCGTCGATCTGTTCGATTTCGAAGGCAGCGTCATATCCGGCTTGCAGCGGTTCGTCGGCAACAATCCGGTACTGCTCGTTGTGAACAAAATCGATCTGCTTCCGAGAGCGGTCAACCATAACCGTCTCCGCAACTGGGTTCAGCAGCAGGCGAAGGAAGCGGGCCTGAAGACGGTCGAGGTCGTCTTGTGCAGCGCCAAGCGCGACATCGGCTTCGACCGCGTCGTCGACGCGATCGAATATTACAGAAGAGGGCGCAACGTATACGTGGTCGGCGCGACGAACGTCGGCAAGTCGACGCTCATTAACCGGATTATTCACGACTATAGCGATCTGGACGCGGAGCTGACGACGTCCCGTTATCCGGGCACGACGCTCGACGCGGTTCATATCCCGCTCGACGACGGCAAGTCGATTATCGACACGCCGGGCATCGTCTATAGCCATCGTATGACGGAGATCGTGCCGCGAGACGTGCTGCAGGCCATTCTGCCGGACAAGCCGATCAAGCCGCTCGTCTATCAGCTTAACGAGCAGCAGACGATGTTCGTCGGCGCGCTCGCCCGGTTCGATTTCGTATCGGGGGAACGCCAATCGTTCACGCTGTACATCTCCAACGGGCTCGACGTTCACCGGACGAAGCTTGAGCGTGCGGACGAGCTGTGGGCGGAGCATAAGGGCGTGCTGCTGTCGCCGCCGTCGGCGGAGCAATTGGCCGACATGCCGTCGTGGACGCGTCATTCCCTTCGCATTCCGCGCGGCGGCGAATACGATGTCTTCGTCTCCGGTCTCGGCTGGATGCGCGTGAACGGCATGACCGGCGCGCTCGTCGACGTCTATTTGCCGAAGGGCATCAAGGTGCACGTTCGCCGTGCGCTGATTTAAGGGAGATGAGCACGATGACCGCATCTGCGGAGCGCAAGACGGACGCGGCGCGGCGCGTGGACAGCCATACGGTGCTGTTCGGCGTTATCGGCGATCCGATCCGTCATTCCAAGTCGCCGATTATGATGAATCGGGCCTTCCGTGAAACGGGCGTGAACGGTATCTACACCGCTTTTCATATTACGGCGGACAAGCTTGGCGATTTCGTGGCGGGCGTGCGCGCGATGGGCATGCGCGGCGTCAATGTCACGATCCCGCATAAGCTCGATATTATGAAATATGTCGACATCATCGACGAATCGGCGGCAGCGATCGGCGCCGTCAATACGATCGTGAACGATAATGGCGTACTGACGGGCTACAATACGGACGGCATCGGCTATGTCCGTTCCTTGAGGGAAGAGGCGGAGCCGGAGCTTGCGGGCAAACGAATTGTCGTGCTCGGCGCGGGCGGCGCCGCCCGCGGCATCGTCTACGCGCTGACGAAGGAGGCGCCGGCATCGATTACGATTGCGAACCGGACGGAGCAGCGCGCGGTAGAGCTTGCCGCTTCGATGAGCGGACGGGGGAATGTGGCCGGCGTATCGAACGACCGTCTGGAGCAGGTGTGCGCAGAAGCGGATATTGTGATTAATACGACCTCGACGGGCATGTATCCGAACGTCGACGAGTCGCCGGTCGAGGCGGCATGGCTGCGGCCGGGCTCCGTTGCATCCGACATTATCTATAACCCGATGAAGACGAAATTTTTGCTCGAGGCGGAGCGGGCCGGCTGCCGGATACACGGCGGTCTCGGCATGTTTATTTATCAAGGCGCGTATGCGTTCGAATATTGGACGGGGCAGCCGGCTCCGGCTGCCGCGATGCGCGAGGTTGTGCTGGAGGCGCTCCAGCAATAACCCGTTAACTCCCGTATAAGCATGAAATAAGCGTCATCCTAACGAAGGAAGGTTTTTGAACGATGTTGACAGGCAAACAGAAACGGCATTTGCGCTCGCTGGCGCACCATTTGACCCCGATTTTCCAAGTGGGCAAGGGCGGCACGAACGAGCAAATTATGAAGCATATCGAAGAAGCGATTGAGACTCGCGAATTGATTAAAGTATCCGTGCTCAACAACTGCGCGGAAGATCCGAAGCAGATCGGACAAGATCTGGCGATCGGCTCCGGCTGCGAGCTGGTTCAGGTGATCGGCAAGACGATCGTGCTCTACAAAGAATCGCGCGATCATAAGACGATCGAGCTGCCTCGTTAAAGGCGCTCCAAGCGAGTGAAGGAAGGAGCGCCGGAGCGGATGAATCGGAGCAGGCAAATCGGCATTATGGGCGGGACGTTCGATCCGATTCACCTCGGACATCTGTTGGCGGCGAATACGGCGCTCGACGAATGCGATCTTGACGAAGTGTGGTTTATTCCGACGAACGTGCCGCCGCTGAAGGAAGGCGCGCAAGGCGCGGACGCCGAGACGCGTCTTCGTCTCGTGCGGCTCGCCATTGCCGGCGAGCCGCGGTTTCAGGCGGTACCGATCGAGCTTGAGCGCGGCGGCGTCAGCTATTCGATCGATACGGTGAACGAGCTGGCGAGCCGCAATCCGGATTGCAGCTTTTGTTATATTATCGGCTCGGACCGAATTCACGACTTGCCGGAGTGGCACAGAATCGAGGAACTGGCGTCTATCGTTCGGTTCATCGGCGTGGAGCGGCCCGGCGAGCCCGTCGATTTGGGAAAGCTTCCGGAATGGATTCGCAGCCGGGTTGCGCTTGCCCAGATGCCGCCGATAGGCATATCGTCGACCGATATTCGCAGCCGCCGGGGAGCGGGGCGCTCGATCCGTTATTTGGTGACAGAGCCCGTCTATGCGGAAATTGTGAGGGAGAGGCTGTATGAATCGCGAAGAGATGATTGAATCGGTCATGGCGCAAATGCCGGAGCGCAGATGGCAGCACGTTCAAGGCGTCATGGCGACGTCGGTCGAGTTGGCCAACCGGTTCGGCGCCGATCCGCAGCGTGCGGAGCTGGCCGCCATCCTGCACGATGTGGCGAAATATTGGCCGACGGAGCGGATGGAGCGAATCATCCGGGAGGAGCGGCTTCCTCAGGAGCTGCTTGAGTACGACAAAGAGCTGTGGCACGCTCCCGTCGGCGCGTTCGTGGCGGAGCGCGACTATGGCGTCGCCGACCCGGAAGTGCTGGATGCGATCCGCTACCATACGTCGGGCCGCATCGGAATGACGCTGCTGGAGAAAATTGTTTGCCTGGCCGACTATATGGAGCCTGGCCGCGATTTCCCCGGCGTGAATAAAATTCGGAGCGAGGCCGAGCATAGTGTGGAGAAAGCTTTGCTGGCGGGATTCGACTCGACGATCGCGTTCCTGCTGGAGAAGGGCAAACGAATATTTCCGCTGACGGTGTCGGCGCGTAACGATATGATTCAACAATTACGGGAGGCTGAAGAATGACAGTAAATGCAGATCGACTTCTAGACGCGGCGGTAACGGCAGCCGAGGAGAAAAAAGCATCGCGCATCGTTGCGCTGAACTTGAAAGAAATTTCGCTTGTTGCGGACTATTTTGTCATTTGCTCGGGCAACTCGGACGTCCAGGTGCAGGCGATTACGACCGAGATCCGCAAGCAGGCGGAGCTGCTTGGCGTTCGCGTGCGCGGCATAGAGGGGCTCGATTCCGGACGCTGGGTGCTGATCGACCTTGGCGACGTCGTCGTGCATGTGTTCCATCGGGACGAGCGCGACTACTACAATCTCGAGAAGCTGTGGTCCGACGCCAAAGTCGTGGAGCTGGCATGAGCTTGATCGCCGGTACGATCGTTCGGCTGCGGGTGGCGCGCGAAGTGTCGCCCTACGGCTTTTTTGTAACGGACGGAACGCAGGACGTGCTGCTGCACTACAGCGAGATTGTCGCTCCTTCGGGGGTCAAAATAAAGCCGGGCGACGACGTGGACGTCTTCCTGTTCTTCGATACGGATGACCGTCTCTCGGCAACGATGCGCAAGCCCCTTATAACGCTAGGCGAGATGAAGCGTCTTCGCGTCGCGGACATTCACCCTCGCCTCGGCTGCTTTCTCGAGATCGGGTTGGGGCGGCAACTGCTGCTGCCGTTGTCGGAGCTGCCGGAGAACCGCGACTTCCGTCCCCTTGTCGGCGACGAAGTGTTCGTTGTGCTGCATAACGACAAGCAGGGCAGGCTGATCGCGAAGCTTGCGCGAGAGGAAGACTTTGAAAGCCGTATTTTCCGTGCGCCGTCGGACTGGCGCAATCGGTGGATCGAAGGCTGGGTGACGAAGACGCTGCAGATGGGCTCCTTCGTCCTGCTGGACGGAGGCGTGCTCGGGTTCGGCGCTTTCGGCATGATACCGGCGGCGGAACGGAGCCGGACGCTTCGACTGGGCGAGCGGGTGAAGGCTCGCGTGACGTTCGTGCGCGAGGACGGTCGGGTGAATCTGTCGCTCGTCGAGCGCAAGGAAGTCGGCATCGTGGATGATTCCGGCCGCATACTGGCGTTTCTGAAAGAACGGCCGGGAGGCGCGATGCCGTATTCGGACGCGACCGATGCGGACCTTATCAAGCAGCGGTTCGGCATTAGCAAGTCGGCGTTCAAGCGCGCGCTTGGCAAGCTGATGCGCGATCGAATCGTGACGCAGGAGGGCAATTGGACGAAGCTCGTCGATCCGTCGCAAGCTTCGGCGTCCGGCTCGGGGGAAGGGAACAAGCCATGACGGCATCCTATCGGCAATTCGCTTCGGTATACGACCGTCTAATGGAAAATATGCCTTACGCCGATTGGCTGCGCTTCGCGCGGACGATCTGGGACAGAGGGCAAATGCCGAGGTCGGTCGTCGACCTTGGCTGCGGCACCGGCAACCTGTCGATCCCGCTGGCGAAGTCGGGCTTTGACGTATACGCGATCGACCTATCGGCCGATATGCTGACGATGGCGAGGAGCAAGTGGGACGAGAATCCGGGACGTGCCGTACGCGAGGGCAACGGCTCGCTCCGCTGGCTGCAGCAGGACATGAGAGAGTGGGAGCTGCCCGAGCCTGTCGACACCGTCGTTTCGTTCTGCGATTGCTTGAACTATTTGATCGAGGAAGCGGATATCGAGGCGGCGTTTCGCGCAACGTTCCGGGGGCTAAAGCCCGGCGGGATGTTTTTGTTCGATGTGCTCCCTCCGGAACAATTGCGGCGTTATGCGGAGCAGCAGCCGTTCACGCTGGACGAGCGCGACGTCGCGTATATCTGGACCTGCGAATGGGAGGAGTCGACGTGTGAAATCGAGCACGCGCTCACGATTTTCGCTCGGGACGAGCGCGATGCGGCTGGCCGGTTCATGCGCATCGAAGAGACGCATGTGGAGCGCGCGTACGATTCTCGGCGGCTCGTCGATGCGCTGAACCGTTCCGGCTTCTCGCATGTGGAACGGTATGCCGATTTCAGTACCGTTCCGTTATCGGGCGAGGCCCCGCCGTCGGCGGAACGGCTGTTTTTCGTCGCGGTGAAATAAATTACCCGGCTGCACTTATCAGGTTGCAACGGATTAGAAACGCAATAAGCCCCGTCATTCGCCAGCGTACCTTCAAGAGGGAGGAGCGGCGGCGAATGACGGGGCTTATTGCGTCGATGGCTTCAGCGAATCGGTTACCCGATATGTTGAAGCCGATCTTCGTAGTCGCCGATCTTCGCTTTGAATTCTGCTTCAAGTCTCGGCAGATGGCGCTTCATGCAATTGCAGTAGTAATCTTTGCGACATACGGGGCATGGAATGTTCAGCAGACGCGCGACATCGACCAATTGCCATTCCGGATCTTTCTTCAGAAAGAAACGGGTACGCGATTTGTCGTCGAGTGTAACGATAAGCTGATAAATCTTTTCTTTGTTGTTGAAATCCCCGGAGTCCTGGATATCGACAATGACCGGATTAAATGACATTTCACATACCACCTGTCTATTTTGTTGTACAAAGTCTACACGATAGAATAGCTTGATATGCGTATCTCTGTCAATGATTTGGCTTAAATTTCCATGTTTTTTTGTGTATCAAGGCCGAGTTGCATGCAAATCGTTCATACTATTATACCGTTTTCGGCGTCTTTCTATTCATGGCTGTGCGGGCGGACGGACGTTGTCAGCAAGCTTTGTGTTTATTGACATCTTAGGCGGCTTCTCCTATAATCAATTTTATATATGTTCCGATCCTTAACGGATCTTGACAGCAACAGAGGCATTGAAGAGGAGCAGTACTCGAGGACGTATGCCCCAGAGAGCCGGCGAATGGTGCAAGCCGGCGCGTACGCGCGAAGAATCTCGCCTTGGAGCCGCGATGTGGAGCAGTGCTGGATGCATGATGCATGCGGACTCGCGACATATAGCCGTTTCGCCCGCGTTAAGGGAATAGAGTGAGCGAGGGCGAAGAACGCCCGCGCTAACTAGGGTGGTACCACGGGAATAACAACCTCTCGTCCCTAGCGATTATACGCTGGGACGAGAGGTTTTTTACATGTTTGACAGTCGTGAAGGGAGAATTCCGATATGAGCCAAGACAATCACAATCAACAGCAGGGTTACAACCCGCTCGTTATCGAGCCGAAGTGGCAGCGCTACTGGGACGATAACAAGACATTCGCAACGACGGAAGAACCGAGCAAACCGAAATTTTACGCGCTCGACATGTTCCCGTATCCGTCCGGCGCCGGACTGCACGTCGGACATCCGGAAGGCTACACGGCAACCGATATCGTGTCCCGCTACAAGCGGATGCGCGGCTACAACGTGCTGCATCCGATGGGCTGGGACGCGTTCGGCCTGCCGGCCGAGCAGCACGCTCTCGATACGGGCGAGCATCCGCGCGATATTACGGTAAAAAATATTAACAACTTCCGCCGTCAGATCAAGTCGCTCGGCTTCTCATACGATTGGGACCGCGAATTCAGCACGACCGATCCGGATTATTACAAATGGACGCAGTGGATTTTTATCCAACTGTATAAGAAAGGTCTCGCGTATGTAGCGGAAGTGCCGGTGAACTGGTGCGAAGCGCTCGGCACGGTGCTTGCGAACGAAGAAGTCATCGACGGCAAGAGCGAGCGCGGCGGTCATCCGGTCGTCCGCAAGCCGATGCGCCAATGGGTGCTCAAGATTACCGAATATGCGGAGCGCCTGCTGGAAGACCTCGACGAGCTCGATTGGACCGAGAGCATTAAAGAAATGCAGCGCAACTGGATCGGCAAATCGACAGGCGCGGAAGTAACGTTCGCAATCGACGGCACGGACGAGTCGCTTGTCGTCTTCACGACGCGGCCGGATACGCTGTTCGGCGCGACTTACTGCGTGCTGGCGCCTGAGCATGAGCTGGTGGCGAAGATTACGTCCTCCGAGCAGAAGGCGGCGATCGAAGCGTATCAGGAAGCGGCTGCGCGCAAGAGCGATCTGGAGCGCACCGATCTGGCGAAGGAGAAGACGGGCGTATTCACCGGCGCTTGTGCGGTCAACCCGGTCAGCGGCGAGAAGCTGCCGATCTGGATCGCGGATTATGTATTGGCCGGCTATGGAACGGGCGCGATTATGGCCGTACCGGGTCACGATACGCGGGATTGGGAGTTCGCGAAGCAATTCGGCCTGCCGATCGTCGAAGTCATTAAGGGCGGCGACGTGCGGACGGAAGCGTACACGAGCGACGGCGAGCATGTCGGCTCAGACTTCCTGAACGGACTCGGCAACGAAGCGGCGATCGCGGCGATGATCGAGCATCTGGAAGCCAAAGGCTTCGGCAAAGGCAAGACGACATACCGTCTGCGCGACTGGCTGTTCAGCCGCCAGCGTTATTGGGGCGAGCCGATTCCGATCCTTCATCTCGAAGACGGCACGATGAAGCCGGTGGCGGAATCGGAGCTGCCGCTGCTGCTGCCGGATGTCGACGCGATCAAGCCTTCGGGAACGGGCGAATCGCCGCTGGCGAACGTAACGGAGTGGGTCGAGACGATCGATCCGGAGACGGGCATGAAGGCGCGCCGCGAGACGAACACGATGCCGCAATGGGCGGGAAGCTGCTGGTATTACTTGCGGTTCATCGATCCGCACAACGAGAACGAAATTTGCTCCAAGGAGAAGCAGCGCGAGTGGCTGCCGGTCGATCTGTACATCGGCGGCGCGGAGCATGCGGTACTTCACCTGCTGTATGCGCGCTTCTGGCATAAAGTGCTGTACGACATCGGCGTCGTCGACACGAAGGAGCCGTTCTACAAGCTCGTGAACCAGGGCATGATTCTCGGCACGAACAACGAGAAGATGTCGAAGTCGCGCGGCAACGTTATTAATCCGGACGAGATCGTGAACGAATTCGGCGGGGATACGCTGCGGATGTACGAAATGTTCATGGGACCGCTGGAGGCGACGAAGCCGTGGAATACGAGCGGGGTTGAAGGCATGTACCGGTTCCTGAGCCGGGTATGGCGCCTGTTCGTGAACGAAGACGGCAGCTTGACGTCCAAAGCGACGGACGGCGCAGGCAGCGAGTCGTTCAAACGGACATGGCACCGGACGATCAAGAAGGTGACCGAAGATTTCGAGCATCTGCGGTTCAATACGGCAATCAGCCAATTGATGATCTTCGTCAACGATGCTTATAAGGCGGAGGAGCTGCCTCGCCAAGCGCTTGAGCATTTTGCGCAGATGCTGTCGCCGCTCGCGCCGCACATCGCCGAGGAGCTGTGGGAGAAGCTTGGACACAGCGGCTCCATCACCTATGTGTCGTGGCCGGAATACGAAGAGGCTTGGACCGTCGATCAAGAGGTCGAGATCGTCGTTCAAGTGAACGGCAAAATCGCCGACCGCGTCAGCATTGCGGCCGATACGGAAGTCGACGAGATGGAACGGCTTGCCAAGGAGCTTGATAAAGTGAAGCAAGCGATCGAAGGCAAGACGGTACGCAAAGTTATCGCCGTCAAAGGCAAGCTTGTCAATATCGTCGCGAACTAACCGCCGAACCGCTATGGCCGGCATAACCGAATAAGCCGGCTCCGAAGAGGTGAGCGGCCCGTCACGCTAAAGAATAGCGTGTTACTGGCCGTTCACCTCTTCGCCGTATAAGGAGGCGGCAACTTTGCCGGCATCTTCGCGATATTTGTCGTGGGTCGTCCGGATAAGCCGGTTGAACATCCCGTCGCAATCGATTTCAAGCGACTGAAGCGCTTTGGCGGTTATGCCGCCCGGAACGGCGACGCGCTCTTGAATATGCTCCGGCGTCATACCGCCTTCCGTCAGCAGCCGGCCTGTGCCGAGCAGCATCGCGCTTGCGACGGCGAGCGCGTCGGAGCGCCGAATGCCCGTCTCGACGACGGCCGCATCGACGAATTGCTGAATGAAGTAAGCGAAGAAAGCGGGCCCGCAGCTCGAAAGATCGGAGACGATGCGCGTATACTGCTCGTCGATCCGGATCGGCTCGCTAATATGGCGCAGCAACGCTTCCAGCCGGTGCTGGTCCTCGGTGTTTGTGCGGCTGCCGTACATGCACAGCGTTGCGCCGCTGCCGACATGGTTCGTTATGCTTGGAATTATTTTGGCCGCCTTGCAAGGCAGCCAATCCTCAAGCTGCGACAGCATGACGGGACTTGTAATCGATACGACAAGCTGTTCGGGACGGAGGCTTTCGCGAATGTTGTTCAGTACGCTGCGGAATTCATGAGGCTTGATGCATAGGAAGACGATATCCTTCCCTTTGGCCGCATCGGCGTTCGAAGCTTCGACGCGCAGACCCGGATATAAGGCGGCGAGACAGTCCACCTTGGCGATTGTCCGGTTGCTTGCCGCGATTTGCGACGGCTTAAGCGCGCCCGACGTGATGAATGCGCCGATGAGCAGGCTGCCCATGCTGCCAGTACCGATAAACCCGACATTCATCGGAACCCCTCCCTTGCGACTTGGATTGTTCGATGCGCTGTCGCCCATCATGCAATAAATCGACATTGCGATTTTGCTCTTACTACACTATGCGCGAGAGCGCGGCCAACATGCCGTTTATTTTATGCGCGCTGCGACCGGCTGCATGTCGGCGTCAGGCAGTCTTTTAAACAGTCGAAGGAGGATATGCGGATGGCGGATTTACGGGCTTACGGCATGCGGACCAAGCTGGCGCTTCTGTGCGCTATGGCGGGAGCCATGCTGGTCGGCATCGGCTTATGGAAGCAGCAGGAGGCGCGATCGGAGCAATGGCAGCCGCTTAACGGGCAGTTGAACGCGGCTATTGCCGCGGCTGAGCAAGGGCATACGGCAGTGACCGCAGGCAAGGAGTCCCGCATGGAAAGGAGGTATATAACGGAAGGCGCCGCAGCGAGCGAAAGCCCCGGCTCGGCGGAAGCTGGTCCCGGCGGGTTAGACGCGCCGAAGCCAGCCGCAGAGCCCGGCGCGAATGAGGAGGCGGCTGCAAAGACGCCGTCCGTTCCCCTGCCCCCAAAGGTGGAAGCCAACGGAAGGCTCGATCTGAATCGCGCGACTGCGGAACAACTCGACACGCTTCCCGGCATCGGCCCTGCCAAGGCGTCCGCGATTGTAGCGGATCGGGAAGCGGCGGGGCCGTTCCGGTCGGTCGACGATTTGGTTCGCGTGAAAGGGATCGGGCCGGCGATCGTCGAGAAGCTGCGGGATTCGGTTGTCGCACTGCCTTAAATATGCGACAATATTAGGCAGCAGAAGACGGCGGATCGCCGAGGGCAATCCGTTCGTCGTACGGAAAGGAAGGACCGACGATGACGACGGCAGGCAGCGATGCGTCCCGCAAGGATTGGGACACTTATTTTATGGATATCGCCTATATGGTTGCAACGCGCTCTCGCTGCAATAGAAGACATGTAGGCGCGGTGCTGGTGCAAGGAAAGAAGCTGCTCGGAACCGCTTATAACGGCGCTCCGATGGGAGTAGAGGACTGTCTGGAGGCAGGCTGCATGATCGTGGAGGAATACGAGCTTTCCGCGGCGGGCGGTACGGAGCAGATGATAAAGAAAGAGCGCTGCATTCGGACGATTCACGCCGAGCAGAACTTGCTGCTGTTCACCGACCGGATCGATCGCGAGGGCTCGACGGTTTATGTAACGGATCAGCCGTGCTGGACGTGCGCCAATATGCTGGCCAACAGCGGCATTAAGGAGATCGTATATCACCGCCCGTATCCGAAAGACAGCGAGAAAGTCGGAACGCTTATGCAGCGCAAGGGGATCGTATTTCGCGTCATCGACCATTACGAGCCGCCTGCGAAGACAGCGCGAGCCGTTATATCTTAGCAAGGCGAAGAAGGAAGAACCTTCTGCGTAGCCGCCCGGCGAGGGCGATTGCGCGGAAGGTTTTTTTGTTGCGGTTCGCCTGCTCCGAGGAGGAGAGAAACTGTGGACAGAAGACCGATCGTTGGAATCGCCGTCGGCTGGACGGCGGGCATTGCGTCCGCCGGGTCGTCCGTCGCCTTCTGCGGATTGCTCGGCGCCGGCATCGCGCTGCTGCTCGCGGCGGCCGTATTGCTGAAGCGGGCGCGGCCTCGTCTGGCGGCGTGCTGCCTGCTCGTCTATGTCGCGGGCGGAGGCTGGGCATACGGGACGCAGATGCGGCTGGATACTTCGCTGCCGGACCTGCGCGCGGCGGCGAACGGAACGTATCCGCCGGTTGCGTACGAAGCGGAGGCGGAAGGGACAATTGGCTCGGTCGTGGAAATCGACGGCGATACGGCCATTTTTCAATTAAGAGCCGCTGTCGTTCGTCTGGCGGACGAAGCGTCGGCCCGGCACGTTCGAGAAAGGCTGATCGTCCGGTTAAAGCTGAAGACGGAAGAGGAGCGGCGTATTGCCCAAGGGTGGAGACGAGGCGATGCTGCGCGCATATCCGGCGAGCTGGAGCGACCGGCAGGAGCGTCCAACTTCGGCGCTTTCGATTATCGGCGTTATTTGGAGAGCGTTCGCCATGTCCATTGGGTGCTGCGGGGCAAAGGGATCGATGCGGCTGCCGTCGAGCGCGGCTCGCCCTGCTCAATCGATTCGCTGCTCGGTCGCGTCGACGCGGCAAGGGAGTGGCTGGGCCTCCGGCTGGAGCGGTTGTATGGGGCGGAGCAAGCCGGTTATATGAAAGGGCTTGTCATTGGCGACAGCGGCGGTCTTGATCCGGAAGTATACCGCCAATTCGCCGAGCTTGGACTAACGCACATATTGGCGATATCGGGCTTGCATGTGGCGGTATTTCTGTATGCGCTGAACGCGGGGCTTCGGCTGTTCAGACTGCCGCGTGAGCGAACGCTGCTGCTGCTTGCTATAGCGACGCCGGCCTACGTTCTGCTGTCCGGCGCTTCGCCGTCCGTCATTCGAGCCGGGGTGATGGCCATAATCGGCTTGCTGGCGGCGCGATACAATCGATTGAAGGACGGTCTGCATCTGCTGGCGGCGTCCGCGATTGTTATGCTGCTCTGGAATCCGGCCTATGTGCGCGATATCGGCTTTCAACTGTCGTTTCTTGTGACGGCGGGACTCATACTGGGCGTTGCGCCGATGCGATCGATCATGCCGCAATGGAGGCGAGCGAAGCCGCTGCTCGATCTTGCGGCCGTGACGATCGTGGCGCAGCTTGTTTCCTTCCCGATTACGATCTATTATTTCAACCAGTGGAATCCGCTGTCGATCCCCTCCAATTATGTGCTCGTTCCGTTCATCAGCTTTCTCGTGATGCCGCTGGGCGCGGCGTCGCTGGCGGCGGAACCGCTGTGGCCCGCGGCGGGACATGTTCTGGCTTACGCGGCTTCGCTGCTTAACGCGGTCACGTTCCATCTGGTGGAGGCCGTCTCCGGCTTGAACGGCTGGCAGACGATATGGCGGCAGCCGCCCGGCTGGTGGGTGACGGCGTGGTATGCGGCAATGGCAATCGGATTGAGAGGAATGCGGGCAATTGGCGAAATACGGCGGCAAGACGGAGCCGCCCGCTCTCTCGACGGCGATCCGGGAGAGCGCGGCACCGCTGCGCTTGACGAAGGGCTCAAGCCGCTTGTCGCCGCCGCAAGAAGAAAGCAAGCCCGAATGCTCGCGGGCGCTGTATTGGCCGCCGCCTTATTGCTTGTATACGCCTGGAGGCCGGATGCTTTCGACCGAACCGCAACAGTCAGCGTACTTGACGTCGGGCAAGGAGATGCAATCTTGATTCGGACCGGCAGCGGCAAGCATATTCTGATCGACGGGGGAGGGACCGTGTCCTTCCGCAAGCAGGAGGAGAAGTGGCGCGAGCGCGGCGATCCGTTCGAGGTCGGGCGCAAAGTGCTTGTGCCGCTGCTCAAGCAGCGGGGTATTCGTTCGCTTGATCTGGTAATCGCTACGCATTTGGACACGGACCATATCGGCGGCTTGCGGGCCGTCGTCGACTCGGTGCCGGTGAAGCGGATCTGGTGGAACGGTACGATTAGCCGGTCGCAGCCGGCGCTGGAGCTGCTTGGGGCCGCACTTAAGCGGGACATTCCAATGTACCGCGTCGAAGCGGGAACAAGCTGGACGCCGGACGGCAGCTCGAAGCTGGATGTATGGTGGCCGGAGCCAAAGGAGGACGACTCGATTCCGGAGGCGGCGAATCAGAATGAGACAAGCGTGTCGGTGCTGTTGACGCTGTACGGACGAACGTTTCTGTTTCCGGGCGACATCGGGCAGCAATCCGAGCAGCGGATGACGGCGGGTCAACCTCCGGACTGTTATCGGAGCGTCGTCGCCGGTGTTCCGGACAATGGAAGACAATGCCTTGACGTATTGAAGGCCGGGCATCACGGCAGCAAGGGATCGACATCGGCGCAGTGGCTTCGCTTCTGGCAGCCGGCCTATACCGTGATCTCCGCAGGGAAAGACAATATTTACCGTCATCCTCATCCCGATACGCTGGTCCGCCTTGCAGCGACGGGAAGCGGAGTGTGGCGAACCGACCGGGACGGGGAAATCCGCTTCGCGGTCAATCCTCGAGGCGTTATGTCGATTGGCTGGGAGGAGGGGAAGTGGAGATTGGATTTGTCATAAGCTGTAAGAGGCGCCTATGTACGGCGTCTTTTTTTTCTGTTATTCTAAAGGTTAGTTTCATAGTTTTAAAGGACGAGCTTTCGATGATAAATGATCGAAGACATACCTGGTATTCATTGCCGTAAAATAAATAAGAACTTCTGCAACCTTTGTACCGGTCACTCCGTCGATAAGGTTGTATGAGAGGGGGAACCTTCATTGGTGGAGCCTAGTCTCATAAGAGCGGCTCAATCGGGCGATCGCGATGCTCTCATCACGCTGCTGCGCGAGATTGAAACTCACGTTTATCGGACAGCCTATTATATATTGAACAACGAGCAAGATGCGATGGATGCGGCTCAGGAGGCGCTCATCCGCATTTATACGAAAATTTCCTCTTACGAAGAGAAGGCGCAATTCAAGACGTGGATTCAGCGTATCGTAACGAATATCTGTATCGATAAATTCCGAAGAAACAAGCCTACCGTATCGATTGAGGAGCACGAATTGGTCTTCCGGGAGAAATCGAGCGTCGAAGAGGATGTCATGTCTACTTACGTGGCCGACGACATCCGCAAAGCGATCGATATGCTGCCGGAGCATCATCGGGCGGTCGTCGTTCTTCGGTATTTGCAGGACTTCTCCTACAATGAAATTGCGGATTCGCTCGATTTGCCGCTTAATACGGTGAAATCTTATTTGTTCCGGGCCCGGCAGCAGCTACAGACGTTACTGCATGAATATCAAAGAGGAGGTGTCCGAGGATGACTTGCCAAGAGGTGATGGAATATATGCAGCGGCAGCTCGACGACGATCTGAACGATCACGAAGCCGACGCGTTGACAGCACATACACGTTATTGCTCGGATTGCGCCGACATGTTCGAACGGCTGAAGCGCTTGTCTGCGGAGCTGGACAGTTTGCCGAAAGTCGTTCCCGCCTTTAGTCTTGTCGATGCCATTATCCCGCAGTTGGATCGAATCGACTCCGAACGCCAGGGGAGCGAATGGACGATAGAGACGCCACTCGTCGGTGAGGCGGCTCAGCCGAACGACGAATGGGAAGCGGAAGTCGTTCCGCTAAGCCGCCGATCGCCCCGCGATCGGAAGAAAGGATGGCTGAAGCGCATTTCATGGCCGGCCGTAACCGGGGTTGCTGCCGCGGGGCTCGTCGCGGGACTGTTTCTTGTTCTCTTCAATCCCGTCAATCCGCCCGAGCTGAAGAACGAAACCGCCAATCTGGAATCGGCCGCGGCGTCGTCGGAAGAGCCGCAGAGCAGCGTCGCCGATCGGGCAATAACGAAGCAGAGCGCCGACGAGGTTCGGATCGAGTCGACGAAGTCAACCAACGCTCAAGCTCCTTCCGTATCGGAGAAGCGCTACGTGTCCGAACAAACGACGGAAGCGGCGGACAGTTCAGGCGGCGGCCAGATCAAGGTTGTAAAGCCGTACGCCGATCTTCCGTCCGTGTCGGACAAATCTACAACCGGAGCGTCTGTGCCGCTCGCGCCGAGCGACGATGCAACGGCTGCGGCAAGCGATAGCGCCGCCGGAGCGGAGAAGCTGCGGAACGAGTCGGAATTGATGTTCATCGTGAAGGATCAATACGGAGAACCGATGGGCATTACGAGCGGCGGGAATTCTTCGAGCTCCGACATATCGAACGTCGTATTGTCGCCGGACGGAACGTTGTCGGCCGCGATCGTAGACGGCGCGGTGCTCGTCTATACGACGCAGGAAGGAACCGTCCAGCTTGACAGCGGCAAGAAAACCGGCGTTATTAGCGGCCTGCAGTGGTCGGATGACAGCAAGGCGCTGTTCTTCGAGGTGAAGGATGGCGAGGGACCGAAGACGCATTATAAAATTGATACGCGAGAGTGGACCATTACAACGCAATAAGGCGGTCCGAAGTTGGCACACTTGCTGATAGCCTTGCGTATAGTATATGGAAGGCGTCAGCGACGGCAACCTTAACGTCGTATGACCATCGCCGCGGCGGGGGCCATGGACCCGCACGGACGATGTTTATATAGATGTTTAGGGACAAAGGGATGGAGACTTAATCGCTCCATCCCTTTGTTGACGACAACGGGTAAATACCGCCGGAGCGAAGGCTGCGGGAGGCATCGAATGGATACGAAGGATATATGGAAAGAATTGAACGGCGGACGCGTCCGGCCGATCTATACGGCATTCGGAACCGACCGTTACCGTATGGAACAGTTCGCTGCGTTGCTGGCGGACAAGCTGTTCAAGCCGGAAGAACGAGAGCTGGGCATCGTCAAGTTCGATACGTCCGAGACGCCGATCGAAGAAGCGACGGCGGAAGCGGAGACGCTTCCTTTCTTCGTCGAACGCAAGCTGATTATGATTCGGGATGCATCCGTGCTGGCTGCCGCAGGGGCCGGAGCGAAGGAAGGCAAGCTCGAACACCGCGTGGAGCGGATGCTGGAGTATATCGACAACCCGTCGGAGACGACGGTCATCCTGTTTCTCGTGTATGCGGACAAGCTGGACGAACGCCGCAAGCTTGTGAAGCGGCTCAAGGAGCACGGAGCGGTTGTTGCCTTTAACGAGCTGGACGGACCGGAGCTTCGTCGCTGGGTCGTGCGCCGTTCGTCGGAGCAGGGCAGGACGATGGCGGACGATGCCGCCGATCTGCTCGTGTCGCGTACCGGCACGCGATTGCAGCAGTTGGCGCAGGAGACGGACAAGCTGTGTCTTTATGCGGGACCGGGCGGGACGGTCTCGGCGAAGGATGTTGAGCTGCTGACGGCGTCGACGGTGGAGGAAGACGTATTCGCGCTCGTCGATGCGATTGCCGGGGCGCAGACGGCAAGAGCGCTGCGGCTGTATCGGGAGCTGCTGCAGCGCAAAGAAGAGCCGATCAAAATCGCTGCGCTGCTCGCCTCGCAGCTTCGGCTGATGCTGCAGGTGAAGGAGCTGTCGGGGCAGCACTACTCGCCGCAGCAGATGGCTTCGCAGCTTGGCATTCATCCGTTCCGCGTGAAGCTTGCCGCCGAGAAAGCGGCGAAATTTACGCTGAAGCGGCTGGGAGCCTGTATGGCGGAGCTGGCCGAGCTCGATTACCGGATGAAAACCGGACAGGTGGACAAGACGCTCGGCATGGAGCTGTTCCTGCTGTCGTTCGGGCAGGGCGCCGATGCCGTTAAAGCATAAACCGCGCGCGCCGCGATACGCGATATAAAAATTAAGAAGCTGTCGAGATGGACTCGACAGCTTCTTTTCTGTACATAACACCAATGAAAAAACGGCCCCAGTTCCGAAGAACGGGAGCCGTCGTTCATTAAGCTTGTGCCGAAAGGGCGTTCAGCTTTTTAGCAAGACGGGACTTTTTGCGGGCAGCCGCATTTTTATGAATCAGGCCTTTCGTTACCGCTTTGTCCAGCTTTTTCGTCGCAGCGATGAGAGCTGCTTGAGCAACTCCAGCATCCGTACCGGCGATTGCTTGGTCAGCAGCTTTAACGGCCGTGCGAAGTGCGGATTTTTGCGAAGCGTTCAGTGCGCGACGTTTCTCGTTCGTCTTCACGCGTTTGATAGCGGATTTAATGTTTGGCATCACATTCACCTCCTGTAAAAAGGGAAAAAACCCAATACTGCAACACAACTTAAAATATCTTATCATGGGCTCGCCCAAAAAGCAATAGCGCATACCCGAGATGTCCCGCTAGGTTTAAATATTTGTCCGCATAGAACACAGAAAGCAATCGCACACTAACGGCAAAAAAGGAAGGAGAAGGATAGGGATGGATGATACGCTCGACTTAAGCCGTTATAACGTTTATACCGATCTTGCGCTGGAGGCGAAGGAAATTGCCGAGGCGGCGGGAGGCGGACCGGTCCCCGGCGTGCTGTCCGATTTGCTGGAGGAGGACGGCATTAAAGTGTCTCGCGTCCATGTGCAGACCGAGCAAGGGTCGCGTGCCATCGGCAAGATGCCGGGCCGGTACGTAACGCTTGAGGTGCCCGACCTTCGCAAGGGCGACACGGGGCTTCAGGACAAGGTGGCGACGCGGTTCGCGAAAGAGTTCGAGTCGTTTCTTGAGGAGGCGGGCGTAGGGGAGATGGCGAAGGTGCTCATCGTCGGCTTGGGCAACTGGAACGTGACGCCGGATGCGCTCGGGCCGCTCGTCGTCGAGAACGTGATGGTAACCCGGCAGTTTTTCGAATTGATGCCGGATCAGGTGGCGCCGGGCTATCGGGCCGTCAGCGCGGTGGCGCCCGGCGTGCTCGGCATTACGGGCATCGAATCGTCCGAGATCGTGCAAGGCATTGTCGAGCGGACGAAGCCGGACGCGGTCATCGCGATCGACGCCTTGGCATCCAAAGCGCTGGAGCGGGTCAATACGACGATTCAAATTGCGGATACCGGCATTCATCCCGGTTCCGGCATCGGCAATAAACGCAAAGGGCTGACCAAAGAAATACTTGGCGTTCCGGTCATCGCGATCGGCGTGCCGACCGTCGTGTTCGCCTCCAACATCGTCAACGATTGTTTGCGGCTGCTTGAGGAGCATCTCGCCGCGCATACCCAGGATGCGGGTCCGCAAATTATGGGACTGATGCATCAGATGGCCGAGAACGAACGGCTGATGCTCGTGAAGGAAGTGCTGCAGCCGCTCGGCCACGATCTTATCGTCACGCCGAAGGAGATCGACCAGTTCGTCGAGGACATCGCCAACATCATTGCAAGCGGCCTGAACGCCTCGCTGCACGATGCCGTCGATTCCTCGAATGTGGCAGCCTATACGCATTAATCGCGATGCCAATACAAGGGTTTCGTCGGCTTGGAGCGCCGGCGAAATCCTATTTTGCTGCCTGAGGAGGCAATCGAATGACGTTATTTTTAATGGTTCTTGTACTGCTGTCGCTGCTGGCCTTATCGCAGATTATAAACCGGATCGTACCGGTCATTCCCGTTCCGATTATTCAAATTGCGCTGGGAGCGCTGGTGACGATTGCGCCGTGGCAGTTCCATCTGGCGTTTCAGCCGGAGCTGTTCTTTATTCTGTTCATCGCCCCGCTGCTGTTCAGCGACGGCAAACGAACGCCAAGGCAGGAGCTGTGGCAATTGCGCTTGCCGATCGTGCTGCTTGCGGTCGGCCTTGTGTTCGCGACGGTGCTTGTCGCCGGGCTGACGATTCATTCGCTTATTCCGACGATACCGCTTGCGGCGGCGTTCGGTCTGGCCGCGATTCTGTCTCCGACCGATGCGGTAGCCGTATCGGCCATTGCCGCAAGAGCGCAGTTGCCGCAGACGATTCATCGGCTGCTGGAGGGCGAGTCGCTCATGAACGACGCATCGGGCCTTGTTGCGTTCAAATTTGCAATTGCCGCCGCCGTCACGGGCGTATTCTCGCTCTGGCACGCCACGATCAGCTTTGTCGTCATATCGGCAGGCGGCTTGATCGCGGGAGCGCTGCTCTCGCTGGCCGTTATATGGATTCGGGCGATGCTGCGCCGATTCGGCATTGAAGATGTGACGGTGCATGTGCTCATTCAATTGCTGACCCCGTTTATTTTGTATTACATAGCCGAGCATCTCGGGTTGTCGGGCATATTGGCGGCCGTCGCCGGAGGGATCGTGCATGCCGTCGAGCAGGACAGGACGCGCTATGCCTCGCTGGAGCTGAAAGTCGTATCGGAGAGCACCTGGTCCGTCATGCTCTTTATTATGAACGGGCTCGTATTCGTTCTGCTTGGTCTGCAAATTCCGGATGTCATCTACACGCTTCTGCATGAGTCGGGGCGCGATTCTTCGCAATCGGTCGGGTATGCGCTCCTGCTCTACGGGGAATTGATCGCGCTGCGCTTCGTCTGGCTGCTGTCCTCGGTCCGGCTGACATGGCCGTTGTTCCGCCACAGCGAGAAGAAGGAGACCATTCATTGGAAGTCGCTTGCGGTCATGTCGATATCGGGCGTCAGAGGGGCGTTGACGCTCGCCGGAGCGTTCACCATTCCGCTCGTGCTGAACAGCGGCGCGCCGTTCCCCGAGCGCAATCTGATTCTGTTTCTTGCCGCGGGCGTCATTATTTTGTCGTTGGCCGGCGCAAGCATTGCGCTTCCGGCTCTGACCAGATCGTCCTCGCAGTCGAAGGATGGAGCCGAGACGGGGGAGCGCGAGGCGGAAATTCAGTGTATCGCCGCGGCGACGCGCGCCGTCAAGCAGGCGGGAGAATCCAATCAGCCGGCCGTAGCGGCCGTTCTGCTGGAGAATGAAAGGCGGGTCGCCGCCATCCAGCGGAAGCGGGCGTTGTCCCAGGACGCCAAGCAGTACCGCCAGCAGGAGCTGGCGATGCGAAGGCTTGGCATCGAGAAGGAGAAGCAATTCATCGAGACGCTGCGGGAGCAGGGCGAGGCGCGCAGCGAGGAGGGGGAGGCGCTGCTGACGATACTGAATCATATTCAATTGTCGTTAACGAGCCATTGGCGCATGTGGGGAATGATGTTCGCCAAGCTGCTTCGGCGTCTGCTCGCAACGTTCGTGCCGTTCCTGCGCTCCGAATTCAAGCCGCTGACGCATGCAAGGCGGGCCGATGTCATCAAGCTGCGTCTTCGATCGGCGCAAGCCGCGATAGAGGCTTTGCGCCGCGAGCGTAACGGTTCGAATCGCGCGGCCGCCGCCAGAGTCGTCCATTACTATCGGCGGATGATTGCGGAGCTGTCCAAGCAGCTCGGATCGGACGATCTGAGCGAATGTTCGGACGAGGCGCTTAAGGAACTGGAGCTGCTGTCCGTACAGGCGGAACGGGACGAGCTGCGCCATCTGTTCCAGCAGGGCAAGCTGACGCGCAAGCAATTGAATAAGCTGCAAATGCAGGCGAGCATACGGGAGGCGGACATTATGGACAAAAGGTGGGGAGTGTCGGAGTTGGAGCCGTAAAGTCGTCCCCGCGCAAGCGCGAGCCGTACGTGAAAAACGAATAATGATGATTCTCTCATTTTTGTATGCCCGGTTCTACCAGATCGGTTATTCTCATAGGCTAGTAACAGTCTAAGAGCGTAATAGGGAGGCTGGGCAACGATGAAACGAATGATCGTAACGTTCAACTGGAGCAGAGGCAGCCGCAAATGGAAGCAACTGCTCGTGACGGGCCGTACGTTCGCGCTGCTATCGGTGAGTTCAATGGTTTTTTTCGTGGCGATCGGCGTCGGCGATCTGATACATCAGCGTACGGCGGCGTCTCCGGTCACAACGATGAAAGGGGTCGCGGCGAACGTTTCGGGAACGTTCTTCTCGGATATGCTAGAGATGGAAGTGCCTGCGTACTTGCCGGAGCATGAAGGCGATCGGGCGCTGGCGCCCAAGCAGGTAAGCCGGTTTCTGCTTCGGCTCGTGACGGATGTCAATCCGAACGATCCAAGGAGCCTGCTCGCCAGGGAGATGCCCGGCTTGACGTCGGACGAGCCGTTCTTGATCCGCAGCGGCTCGGGCAACGAGACGGCGGTCGGTCCGGAGGATCACGCGCCGATTCCCGGCGCCGCGGATTCGGGAGCGAACGGCAACGGCGCGAATCCGGGCACGGATGCCCAGGGCGGACATTCGGGAGAAGGCTTCGGTCAGGGAAGCGACCGCGATCCGGCCGCGGAAGGAGCCGGCGGACAGTCCGGAGCAGGCGAGCCCAAGGAAGCGCAGCCCGGCGGAGGGAATCAACCGGCGGCTCCGCCCGATACCTCCGGCAAGACGGACGAACCGGTCGTTTTTATCTATCATTCTCACAATCGGGAATCGTGGTTTCCGGTTATAGGAAGCGGAGGAGACGATCCGACCTCTGTGAAACAGAACGTTACGCTCGTCGGCCAGCGGCTGGCGGACAAGCTGAAGGAGCTTGGACTGGGAGCCGAGACGTCCAAAACCGACTATCCGACCACGATTAAAAATTACAAATGGGCATTGTCCTACAAATATTCCCGCAAGACGGTCCAGGATGCGCTCGCGGCGGACGACAAGCTGAAATTTATTTTTGATATCCATCGCGATTCCCAGAAGCGGAAGTATACGACGACGACGATCGACGGCAAGTCGTACGCGCAGGTTTATTTTATTATCGGACAGGAAAATCCGAATTGGCGAAAGAATGAGAAGCTCGCCACCGAAATTCATGAAGCGCTTGAAGCGAAATATCCGGGCATTTCGCGCGGGGTATGGGGCAAGACATCGAAGGACGGCAACGGCGAATACAATCAATCGCTGTCGCCGGGAAGCGTGCTGATCGAAGTCGGCGGGGTCGATAATACGCTCGAAGAATCGTACCGTACGGCGGACGCGCTGGCAAAAGTCATCGCCGATCTGTACTGGGGAGACGCGGAGCAAGCTTCGGCTCCGCACGAGAGCTAAGCTTCGGCAAGCGGACGATTAGCGGCGATCTGCCGCCGGAAGGAAGGGAATAGCATGAGAAAAGGCGGATGGAAATGGGCGCTGGCCGGCGGTGCAATCGCGCTGCTGATCGTCTACGGATTGGATTCGGCGGACAGCGGAATCGAGAATGTATACGGGCCGGTAGGCGAAGGCGCGCAGGCGCACGCCGTCAACGACAACAATGCGACGTTGCAGAGCGGTCCGGCAAGCGGCCGCAATGACGACGACCGCATGTATGACGAAGCCGGAGAAGCCGCTGCGGACGGTTACGGGCAGCAGAGGGAGACCGCGTCCGTTCCGCAGCGCTACGCGCCGCAGGGACGGCTGCCGGGCGTACCGTACGATACGAGCGAGCCGGCCGTGAACAAGCTGGCGGACGGGGCCGCGGGCGTGCTGCAGTCGGTGTCGAGCAGCGGCATCAAGCTGTTCGTGTCGGTATTCGACGGGATTATGGACTAATTGCAAGCGGCGCGTACAAGCGTCCGTTGCCGCCTAGCCCCATTACTGCTATAATTAACGGGATATAGTTAGCACTTAGAGGTGTGGGGGTTACGCATGGCGGACGTTCGCGAACGACAGAAGAAAATTCGAAATTTTTCCATTATCGCCCATATCGACCACGGGAAATCGACGTTGGCGGATCGTATATTGGAATTTACGGGCGCGCTCTCCTCGCGCGAGATGCAGGAGCAGGTGCTCGACCAGATGGATTTGGAGAGAGAACGCGGCATTACGATTAAGCTGCAGGCCGTTCGTCTCGGCTACAAGGCGGATGACGGCGAAGAATATATTTTGAACCTGATCGATACGCCGGGGCACGTCGACTTTACGTACGAAGTGTCGCGAAGCATGGCGGCTTGCGAAGGCGCGCTGCTTGTCGTCGACGCCGCGCAAGGCATCGAAGCGCAGACGCTGGCTAACGTATACTTGGCGCTCGACAGCAATCTCGAAATCGTGCCTGTTATTAACAAGATCGACTTGCCGAGCGCGGAACCGGAGCGGGTCAAGCAGGAGATCGAGGACGTTATCGGCCTCGACGCGAGCGACGCCGTTCTCGCTTCGGCGAAGGCGGGCATTGGCATCAAGGAGATTCTTGAGCAGGTCGTGCAGAAGGTGCCCGCTCCGACGGGCAATCCCGACGAACCGCTCAAGGCGCTTATTTTCGACTCCCACTACGACCCCTACAAGGGCGTTATCGTGTACGTGCGCGTCATGGACGGCAGCATCAAGGCCGGCAAGAAGATCCGGTTCATGGCTACCGGCGCGGAGTTCGAAGTGATCGAGGTCGGAGCGTTCAAGCCGCGTATGTCGATCGTCGACGAGTTGGCCGTCGGCGACGTAGGGTTCGTCGTGGCAGGCATCAAGAACGTGAAGGATACGCGCGTCGGCGATACGGTGACGGAAGCGAAGCGGCCGGCGCCGGCGCCGCTGCCGGGTTACCGGAAGATTAATCCGATGGTATTCTGCGGCTTGTATCCGATCGAGTCGCAAGATTACAACGATTTGCGCGAAGCGCTGGAGAAGCTGGAGCTGAACGACTCCTCGCTCCAATACGAGCCGGAGACGTCGACGGCGCTCGGCTTCGGCTTCCGCTGCGGCTTCCTCGGACTGCTGCACATGGAAGTGATTCAGGAGCGGATCGAGCGCGAGTTCAACATTCCGCTTATTACGACGGCGCCGAGCGTTGTGTACCACGTCACGCTGACGAACGGCGAAGTGCTGCGCATCGACAACCCGTCCAACTATCCGGAAGTGGGCAAGATCGAGTACGTCGAAGAGCCGTATGTCAAAGCTCAGATCATCGTCCCGAACGATTACGTCGGCACGATTATGGAGCTGTGCCAAGGCAAACGGGGCGAGTACGTCAATATGGAATATCTGGACTCGAACCGCGTTACGCTGACGTATGAGATGCCGCTGTCGGAAATCGTCTACGATTTCTTCGACCAACTGAAGTCGCGGACGAAAGGCTACGCATCGTTCGATTACGAAATGATCGGCTACCATCAGTCCAGTCTGGTGAAGATGGACATCATGCTGAACGGCGAGCAGGTTGACGCCTTGTCGATTATCGTTCACCGCGAGCGCGCCTACAATCGCGGCCGTGTAATTTGCGAGAAGATGCGCGAGTTGATTCCGCGCCAAATGTTCGAGGTGCCGATTCAAGCGTCGATCGGAACGAAGGTTATCGCCCGCGAGACGGTCAAAGCGATGCGCAAGAACGTATTGGCCAAGTGCTACGGAGGCGACATTAGCCGGAAGCGGAAGCTGCTGGAGAAGCAGAAGGAAGGCAAGAAGCGGATGAAGCAGGTCGGCAGCGTCGAAGTGCCGCAGGAAGCGTTTATGGCGGTGCTCAAGATCGACGAGGACTAACCATTCGGTTGACAGGAAGGGCGATGCTCTTCCTGTCTTTTCTCATTAAGAGGTTGTGCGGCGCTTGGCGCCGCGGACCGGCAAGGAGGGCAAATGCCCAATGCTTATGCACGCGCCTAGAGCGCTTTACATTCATATCCCGTTCTGTACGAACAAATGCCATTATTGCGACTTCAACTCGTTCGTGCTGAAAGGACAGCCCGTCGATGCTTATCTGGATGCGTTGGAGTCGGAGATGAAACAGACGGTTGCCGCGCTGCCGACGGAGACGATCGATACCGTATTCGTCGGCGGCGGCACGCCGACCGTCCTTACGCCGCCGCAGATGGAGCGCTTCCTCGCATCGGTGCGGCGACATTTCCCGCTCGCGCCCGACGTGGAGTTCAGCATGGAGGCCAATCCGGGTACCACCGATCCCGATAAACTGGCGGCCATGCATGCCGGCGGCGTGAACCGGATCAGCTTCGGCGTGCAGTCGTTCGATAACGGCTTGCTTGAACGAATCGGCCGCATTCACAACACGGACGACGTATATCGAAGCATCGAGAACGCGAAGAAGGCCGGATTTACGAACTTGTCGATCGATCTGATGTTCGGGCTGCCGAAGCAGACGGTCGAGCAGTTGTCCGACAGCGTCGACAAGGCGCTGCAGCTCGGATTGACGCATTACTCGCTGTACAGCCTGAAGGTAGAGGAGAACACGTTGTTCCATAAGCTGTACGAGCGCAACGAACTGCCGCTGCCGACGGAAGAAGAGGAGCTTGCGATGTTTATGGTCGTCATGAACAAGCTGCAGGCTGCCGGTTACAAGCATTACGAAATTAGCAATTTCGCGCTGCCCGGCATGGAGAGCCGCCACAACTCCACGTATTGGCGCAACGAGCCATATTACGGATTGGGCGCGGGCGCTCATGGCTATGCGCGCGGCGAGCGGCATCTGAACATCAAGGGCGTTCAGCCTTACATCGATGCCGCGAGCGTCAGATTGCCCCGGCTTGAGACGAACCTGATCGAGGAAGCCGAAGCGATGGAAGACTTTATGATGGTTGGGCTCCGACTGCTGGCAGGCGTTCGCTGCGAATCGTTCAGCCGCCAATTCCCGGGACATACAATTGAAGGGACGTTCGGAACACAACTGGAGCGCCTCCTCCGCGAGGGACTGCTGGCAGGCGCGTACGGCGAAGGCTACCGACTTACGGACAAAGGCATTCCGCTCGGCAACGAAGTGTTCGGCGCTTTCATCGGCGTTCTTCCGACCTCTGTCGGTTGAAGGCTTCCGAGCCGCCCTTCGGAATGCTTAACGATTGCCAGTTCGACGATTGGAACGCCTTGGCGGCATAAACGATTTGCCCGACATGATAGCCGTAATGGGCAATTTGCCGGTGAATCGCTTGCAGCACCGTATGCGGCTCGCTTCGAATCGTGACGGTACGGAGCACATCGTCCGGCGTCAGAGACCGAAGCGTGTCGAGCAGCACGGCCCATCCTTGCTCCCATCTCGCAAGGATCGAAGCGGGGGCGCCGTCCTCTTCGCCGAACCCCTCGAATTCCGTATCGCGATTGCGATACGGTTTTTCTCCGTCGCTCGTTAGGAAATCGGTCCAGCGCGAAATCATATTGCCGGACATATGGCGGATGATAATGCCGATGCTGTTCGATTCCGGCTCGGGCCGCCATTGAAAGCCTTGCGCAGGAAGCTGGCCGATGGCGCGATCGCCTAATTGCTTTAGGCCTTCGAAATCTTTGACCGATTGGTCGAGCACTTGCCGGGCCAGATCGTGAAATGGGGATAAGGTCATCGTTCGCTCACTCCTTGAATCGATAATAACTGCTCCGGATACATGCTCAGCATATAGCAATTTCGGCCAGCGCGCCCGAAGAACATTTTTGTCGCGGCGACAAATTGAATTTATCGGGCGAGCAATTAAATTTCTCCATTGAGTAATGATTCTTTTTGATGTATATTTATTCATATTATTGGAGTAGTCGGACGGCGGATAACCTCAAGACCGGCACAGAAGCGGAGGGGACGAGCGTGAAGCAAGCAGTTGTGACCTGCAGACAAGCGGCGCCAGACGATGTCGAGGCGTTATTTCATTTAATACAAGGCTACGCGGAGAAAGGGATTATGCTCCCGCGAAGCCGTCAGGCGCTTAACAGGCTGGTTGACACGTTCGTCGTGGCGGAGCTTGACGGCGTTATCGTCGGCTGCGGCTCGCTGTGCAAGCTGGGCAAGGATCTGGTTGAAATTCGCTCGCTCGGCATGACGGAAGGCTATAAGGGACTTGGCATCGGCAGCAAGTTGGTCGATAAGCTGATCGAACAGGCGAAGGAGCAGGGGCTTACGAAGGTGATGGCGCTCACGTACGCGGTCGACTTTTTCGTGAAGAACGGCTTCTCGGTCGTCGAAAAAGAAATATTTCCGGAAAAAGTATGGACCGATTGCGTGAACTGTCCGAAGCAGCACAATTGCGACGAGATCGCCGTGCTGAAAGTGGTCTAACAAAAAACGATGAAATCGTGCGCAAAATGCCGAACCGACTTGACAACGCTCAAGCTGGTTTGGTATTTTTGTATTGACGATTAGCACTCGACGCTATTGAGTGCTAACGATTGAAGGAAGCCGATCGGCATCCGGAAGATCAAGAGGAGGGTTCGGAATGTTAACGGAGAGACAACGCATGATATTGACAGCTATTGTAGACGATTATATACGTTCGGCCGAACCCGTCGGATCGCGAAGCATTTCCAAGCGCGGCGACGTCGGCTTCAGCCCGGCTACGATTCGCAACGAAATGTCCGATCTGGAGGAGCTTGGTTTTCTGGAACAGCCTCATACGTCGGCAGGACGTATTCCTTCGATTAAAGGCTACCGCTATTACGTCGATCATCTGGTTAAGCCGGGCGGCGTTAGTCCTGTTGAAGCGGTCGGCTTCCGCACCTTCTTCGCGGAGAAGATGACGGAGATGGAGCAGGTTTTGCAGCAGGCGGCGACTATTCTGGCGAGTATGACCAATTATACGTCGATCGCGCTCGGACCGGAGTCGATTAATCATTCCTTGAAGCATTTTCAACTCGTGCCTTTGAATGCCGAGACCGCAGTGGCGATCGTCGTCACCAATACCGGTCACGTCGAGAACCGGACGATTTCGCTTCCGAAAGGAATCAGCATATCGGATCTGGAGAAGACGGTTCATATATTGAACGCGAAGCTTGCGGGAGTGCCGATGATGCGAGTCACTTCGAAGCTGTACTCCGAGGTCGGGGAAGAGTTGAGCCGCTACGTCGATCATTACGAGCAGGTTATGGGGATGCTGGAGCGAGCGCTGCCCGTGGGCGACGAGCACGAGCATCGGGTATATCTCGGCGGGGCCACCAATATGCTGACGCAGCCGGAGTTCAAGGACGTCGATAAAATCAAGACGATACTCGATCTGCTGGACGAGACGCCTACGTTATCGCGAATGCTTTCTTCCGCGCAATCCGGCATTCAAGTCCGGATCGGTACGGAGAACGAGCACGAAGCGATCAACGATTGCAGCGTCATCACGGCTACTTATGCGATCAACGGGCAGTCATTGGGTACGATAGGCATTCTGGGACCGACTCGAATGGATTATGCGAAAGTCATCCGTCTGCTCGATGTCGTATCGAAGGATATGGCATTGCTGCTTTCCCGATGGTACCTGTAACCGTTCGATTGCCCATGAGGCCGTGCATACCGCCGGATTCGAGGCGGGAACGTTAAGGAGGTGAGCAAGATGAGTGCGAAAGACAATACAATGGAGGAACATGAGGCCGTGACGAACGTCGATCAAGAACAGCAGCGGGAACATACAATGGAATCAGCCGATAACGCGGAGACGCAGGCTCAAGAGGAAGCGCCGGGCGATGCTCGCATCGCCGAGCTCGAGCTTCAGGTTGAGGAGCATCAGCAACGATACTTAAGAGCGCAGGCGGATTTCGATAATTTCCGCCGCCGTACGATAAAAGAACGGGAAGAGCTGGCCCAGTATGCGACGATGAAGCTGCTGAATCAGCTTCTGCCGGTCGTCGACAATTTCGAGCGCGCCATTGCGGCAGCGAAGCAGAACAGCGACTTTGAGGCGCTATCCAAGGGTGTGGATATGATTTCGCGCCAATTCAACCAAGTGCTTGAGCAGGAAGGGCTTAAACCGATGGAAGCGATCGGACAGCCGTTCAACCCCGAGTATCACCAAGCCGTCATGCAGGAGCAATCCGAGGAGCATGAGGAAGGCATCGTTCTGGAGGAGCTTCAGAAAGGCTACATGCTGAAAGATAAAGTGCTCCGTCCCGCGATGGTTAAAGTAAGCGGCTAAATTATCATTGCATGAATAATGTTGTCAACATATGACGAACGATCCATTGAGGAGGCTATTACGATGAGTAAAGTAATCGGTATTGACCTTGGTACGACGAACTCCTGCGTCGCGGTAATGGAAGGCGGCGAGGCTGTCGTTATCCCGAACCCGGAAGGCAACCGCACGACCCCTTCCGTGGTCGGCTTTAAGAAGGACGGCGAGCGCGTCGTCGGCGAGACGGCGAAACGCCAAGCGATCACGAACCCGGACCGTACGATCATGTCGATCAAACGCCATATGGGTACGAACCATAAAGAAGTAATTGAAGGCAAAGAATATACGGCACAGGAAATCTCCGCTATCATTCTCCAGAAGCTGAAATCCGACGCGGAAGCTTATCTGGGCCAGCCGGTCACGCAAGCCGTTATTACGGTTCCGGCTTACTTCAATGACAGCCAGCGTCAAGCGACGAAGGACGCGGGCAAAATCGCGGGCCTCGAAGTGCTTCGCATCGTCAACGAGCCAACGGCCGCGGCGCTTGCATACGGCCTTGAGAAATCGGAAGACCAGACGATTCTCGTCTATGACCTCGGCGGCGGTACGTTCGACGTATCGATTCTCGAGCTGGGCGACGGCTTCTTCGAAGTGAAAGCGACGAGCGGCGACAACCGTCTTGGCGGCGACGACTTCGACCAAGTCATCATCGATTACCTCGTGGCAGAGTTCCGCAAGGAGCACGGCACGGACTTGTCCAAAGACAAAGGCGCGGTTCAACGTCTGAAGGATGCGGCGGAGAAAGCGAAGAAAGAGCTGTCGGGCGTGTTGACGACGACTATCTCGCTTCCGTTCATCACGATGGTCGACGGCGTGCCTCAGCACTTGGAGCTGAGCCTGTCCCGCGCGAAATTCGAAGAATTGTCCGTGAGCCTCGTCGAGCGTACGCTGACTCCTACTCGTCAGGCGCTTAATGATTCCGGCCTGTCGCCTTCGGATATCGACAAGGTTGTACTCGTCGGCGGCTCGACGCGTATTCCGGCCGTACAAGAAGCGATCAAGAAGCTGATCGGCAAAGAGCCTCATAAAGGCGTTAACCCGGACGAGGTCGTTGCGCTCGGCGCTGCGGTTCAAGCCGGCGTCTTGACGGGCGACGTCAAAGACGTCGTACTGCTCGACGTAACGCCATTGTCGCTCGGCATCGAGACGGCAGGCGGCGTATTTACGAAGATGATCGACCGCAACACGACGATTCCGACGAGCAAATCGCAAGTATTCTCGACGTATGCGGACAATCAGCCGAGCGTAGAGATCCACGTTCTGCAAGGCGAACGCCAGATGGCAGCCGGCAACAAAACGCTGGGCCGCTTCACGCTGGGCGACATCCCGCTCGCTCCGCGCGGCGTGCCGCAAATCGAAGTGACGTTCGATATCGACGCGAACGGTATCGTGAACGTCTCGGCGCTCGATAAAGGCACGGGCAAGAGCCAGAAAATTACGATCACGTCTTCGAGCGGCTTGAGCGACGAAGAAGTGGAACGTATGATGAAAGACGCCGAGCTTCATGCCGAAGAGGACAAAAAACGCCGCGATCTCATCGAAGCGAAAAATAACGCGGACCAACTCGTATATACGGTCGACAAAACGTTGAAAGATCTCGGCGACAAAGTCGATGCGGGCGAAATCGCGAAAGCGGAAGAAGCAAAAGAAAAAGTGAAGAAAGCGCTCGAAGGCGAGCAGCTTGAGGACATCAACGCAGCCGTAACCGAACTGACGGAAATCGTTCAGCAGTTGTCGGTGAAGCTGTATGAGCAAGCCGCCGGCCAGCCGGGCCAAGAGGCGCCGGAAGGCGCGGCGGGAGACTCCGCTCCTAAGAAAGACAACGTCGTAGATGCGGATTACGAAGTCGTAGACGATAAGAAATAAGATTCGACCAGAACCGTTCGCGGACGTACGAGATAGGTCAAAGTCAGGCGTGGCCTGACTTTGACCTATCCTTGTGTTCAAGTGCGCAGCCGGAGCGTTCGCGAGGGGACCTACATGGGGGTGAGAGAAATTGGCTGACAAGCGCGATTATTATGAGGTGTTGGGTGTCGAGAAGAGCGCATCCGACGAAGAGATCAAGAAAGCGTACCGGAAGATGGCGCGCCAGTATCATCCGGACGTGAACAAAGCAGCCGATGCGGAAGCGAAGTTCAAGGAAGTGAAGGAAGCGTATGACGTGCTTAGCGATGCGGGCAAGCGCGATACGTACGACCGTCACGGCCATATCGATCCGAATCAGTTCGGCGGCATGGGCGGCGGAGGCGCCGATTTCGGCGGCTTCGGCGATATTTTCGACATGTTCTTCGGCGGCGGCGGACGCCGCGACCCGAACGCGCCGCAGCGCGGCAACGACCTGCAATATTCTATGACGATCGAATTCAAGGAAGCGGTGTTCGGCAAAGAAACGGAAATTACGATTCCGCGCACCGAATCTTGCGATACATGCTTCGGCTCCGGCGCGAAACCCGGCACGAAGCCGGAAACATGCTCCACTTGCCACGGCACCGGCCAGCAAGAGGTTGTGCAGAACACGCCGTTCGGACGTATGAACACGCGTCGCACTTGTACGCATTGCGGCGGTGCGGGCAAAGTGATTAAGGAAAAATGCGGCACATGCCACGGAGCGGGCAAAGTGAAGAAGCAACGCAGAATCAACGTCCGCATTCCGGCGGGCGTCGACGACGGCGCGCAAATCCGTCTGTCCGGCGAAGGCGAAGGCGGCTTGCGCGGCGGCCCGTCCGGCGATTTGTACATCGTGATCCGAGTGAAGAGACATGAGTTCTTCGACCGGGAGAACGACGATATTTATTGCGAGGTTCCGCTTACGTTCGCGCAGGCGGCGCTCGGCGACGAGATTGAAGTGCCGACGCTGACGGAGAAGGTGAAGCTGAAGGTGCCGGCAGGTACGCAGACCGGCACGTACTTCCGGCTCAAAGGCAAAGGCGTTCCGCGGCTTCGCGGCCACGGCACGGGCGATCAGCACGTCAAAGTGACGATCGTGACGCCGACCAAGCTGACCGACGAGCAGAAGGAGTTGCTTCGCCAATTCGGCGGACTGGCCGACGGCGCTCCTCAGGAGCCGGAGCATCACGAGTCGATCTTCGAACGGATGAAGAAAGCGTTCCGCGGCGAATAGCGATTGAATATTAAACGGAAAGACGGTTCGCAGGCCTCGAGGCCTGTGAACCGTCTTTTTTGAATTCGTCTTATTCTTTAAGGGATTTAAGCCGATAGTTCCTTAGAGGAGGGGGAAGAATTAGTGAACGTTGCTTCTTCTTGTTCAATCCTGAAATCCCAAAAATGGGCATAAAATCGTTGACAACGTTATTTTTAAATAATATACTAAAAATCAAATATCTTACAGTATGCCGGCCGGGAATAAGTGGATATTTCCAACTAGAACTTACATATGAATTTATATGAAAAACGGAGGGTATTCAATTCATATGAAGTTTAAGAAATCGCTGGCTCTTTCAATATCTGTGCCGATTGCAGCCATTATGCTAGTAAATAGCGCGTTTGCCGCGCCTACGATATCTACTACTATGGGACCGGGGATAGCTGTCTCCGGGAGCTTAAGCACTTTTAGCACCAGTGGTATGACAGCAACTACATCATGCGGCAACACCCAATGCTACGTTTATGCAGAGGTTTCATTAACGATTAAAAATGGCGACACTAAAGTCGTTTCGGAAAAAACGGGACAAGGCTCTAATTACGTCACCGCATACGCATATGCATATACAAATTCAACAAGTGACCAATTTATTTCTGCAACGGGAGAACATCGTGCTTCCGTGACAATTGGCGATAGCAATCACAAATGGTCTGGCTCTACAAATAGGTAATCATTAATTAATATTTAACTGAATGGTGCCTTAGAGGAAGATATATTTCTTTCTAAGGCACCTACTTTTTTGCCAATCACCCTTCACTTATCGTAAGAGAGGTATCTATAATGAAAAAAAAGGCATTCCTGGCAATTATGCTCGCAGTGTTGCTGGTGACTTCCGGATGCAAGGGCTCAGCTATGCCCAACGACGATGAGTTCCATCCTGATGTGGATTATCCATATACATTTAGCGATGGAATTATAGGTCTATCGTTGTCCAGCACAGAGAACGGATACTACTTGCTGCATAATAGCTTAATTTATTACATGGACAAAGAGAGCATGAAGCCTGTCATCTTGGACAACCGGCCGGATAACAACTGTATGGCTAAACCCGATAAGAAAAACTGTTATGCATTTGTTGAACATGATAATCAAGGAGCTACGAGTCTACTACAATATTATAATTCAAAATTGTATATTGCAGAAAGCTTGTTTGATCCTGCGGTATCGGATGCAGGCTGGTATATGAAGCTGTCTCGCCTCGATCCGGATGGAACAAACAGAAGGGCAATCAAAACGTTTAAAATTACGCCAAGAGCCATTGCTATCCATCGAGGATATATTTATTTTGCAACGATAAGCGTTTCGAAAGACAATGTAGAGAAGCTTGAAATAAAACGATCCAAGCTTAATCATCCCATCAAAGAAGAAGTGATCTATGAGGGGGCAGAGGATGGGGTTACAAATTTATCCACACTGACTCCATATGGCAATCAATTGTATTGGGTGGGTCATGGAAAGAATGGATACAGGCAGTACAGATATGATTTGAGCACCGGAAAAGTTACTGTATTGTGGAATCGTGGTGACGGCGGCAGCAACTCGATCTTAACGATTTCCGATCAAAGATTGTACTTCAGCTATTTCTACGGGGAACCGACAGATCCTAGAACTCTTAAAAAATACTCATCAGATTTACAAGGAGGAGATATTAAAGAAGTACCCGTCGAGCATCCGCCTGTCCTTTCCTACTTTCTTAAAGATCGTAATTTTTCTTATGTCCGCCCGGTAGACGGCTACGAAGATAAATTGCCTAAAGATTATCCGTATGAATTGGCGGTGTACAAAGATAATGTAAAAATTGATGCGCTGGATTTGACTTCTCTTACTAAATATTTTGAGATGTATCTCGGCGATGATCGTTACATGTTTATCCGATATTTCGATAATACGAAGGTCGGATATTCCTATGTGGATAAAAATCAATTCGAGACAAAGCAGGCTTCGTTTAAAACGTTATTGGAGAGCAAAGTTGAGAGCGAATCTGTTACTGATTGAGGGAATTTCGGATGAAGCTGATTGGCTATGAACTGTATAAACTCGTACAAAAACGAATGGTAATGCTGCTGACCATCTTTCTCTTCTTCCTTAATGGTATCTTTTATATTAATGAGGAGCACAAAGAAAATGGTCTGCTTATAAAGTATCGCGATCATTATGAACGGCTAGAGCAATCCTACAAGAGCTTGTCTCGAGCCGAGGGAAAAAGATTGACTTCTGCGCAGGTAGAGCAGTTAGTTCTTTATGGATTATTCGTTCAAGCCTCTGTGAGTCCTAAGGATAGCCCTTGGCAGACTATCGTTGCTGATTTGAAGCGGGACAATAAACAAGCGTTCGAGCGATATGAACGAAGCCCTTACTTTAACGAGGAGCAGGCCATTTCACGGGATGTATATCTAATTAATTTGTTAAAGCTTCAGTACGACCATGCAGATCGATTCGATAACAAAATAAACTCGATGGAAGACCACGCTCACGAGATGCTATCGGTTTCCATATTTAACGACAAAGATTCCTTCTCTTATCGCAACATTGTAAAAACGGTCGAGGATTTTAAACCGCTGCGGGGATTGCGGCTTCAACTAGGTTTGGAAGAGGGGGTTGTAACAGGAACAAATTTTGAACCGACCGATTTTTGTATGGCAATATTGTTATTTATGCTGATTACGATCCTCTTCTATGTGGAGAAGGAGGAGGGATTAACACCCCTCGTTCGTACTACTCGTTACGGAAAACTTCGTACATTCGGGGCCAAGTGGGCGGTACTGACACTAGCCACCGTTATCTTTTCTTTTCTTTACTATGGTTCCATTCTACTTATGGCCGAACGCTTGTATGGATTTGGAGAACTTACAAGATATGTTCAGTCTATGAGTTCTTTTAATAATACAAGTGAACCATTGACTGTGAAGCATTATTTATTCGTTTATATGTTATTGAAGATTGCAGTTAATGTCGTGTTGGGCTGGTTTGTCTCGGCGTTGTTTCTTGGTCTTGGTCACATCTCCAAGGTCTATGTCGCTATTTCCATATTACTAGGCGCCAGCTACTTATGTTACACGCTTATTCATCCGAACTCGTATATGAACGTATGCAAGTACGTTAATGTCTTTGCTTTTTATGATACCTTCCAGTTGGTCGCCGATTATCGTAATTTGAATATATTTGGTTTTCCGGTACGTAAGGATACGCTAACGTTCGGGATATTGGGAGCAATGCTAATTGCTTTGCCTATAGGAAGCGCGTGGCTGTTTGTGCGGCGGCAGGGAGCTGTCGCAAGACCAACCTGGCTGCGAGGGCCGGCTAATTGGCAAACTCTTTGGTGGAGGAACAAGAGAACCAATTCTTTGTTCATGCATGAAGGGTATAAACTTCTAGTCGTTGGAAAATCCGCGCTGATTCTTATATTCGCGGTCATCCTGACGTATAACCGAATAGATCGGCATGAACATCAATTTGATTTGGACTCAGGTATATATAATCGTTATATTTCGCAGTTGCATGGGGAGTTATCGAAGGACAAGCTTCTATTTATCGATCAGGAAAGAGAGAAGTTTACAGCATTGGCTCGGGAGTTAGCTATACTGAAACAGAAATTAACGAATAAACAGATTGATTTGATTACTTACAATGAGGAAAAGTTCAAAATTGATGAATATGCGAAGCAAGAAAAAGCATTTCAGTTAGTCGAACAACAACGAGATTATTTGATCCGGTTGCAGCAGAAAGAAGGAATTACCGGCAGTTTTGTGAATTCCATAACGAGCGATGCTTTATTTAATCGTCCGAAAGACGATCTTCGCGATGGAATTATTTATGGCTTTCTGTTGATAGTCGCCCTCAGTCCGTTATTCGCGACGGACTACAAAAACGGGATGATGAAGGTGATTTGGAGCAGCACCAAGGGAAGGGGACGCGTATTCGCAGTAAAGTATACGATTGCATGCCTGTATGCGGTAGGTTTGTTGGTACTGATGAAAATCCCCCACTACTATAATGTGGTGACTCGTTATCCTGCTCTGGAGTGGAATGCTCCTATTCAAAGCATCGAGTCTCTGGGCTATGTCACCTGGCCGCTTAGCACTCTAGCTTATGCTATAGTGACAAGCCTTCTTCAGGTGTTGGGTGCATTAATGATTGTTCACGTTATTTTGTTCACGGCGGTAGTAATGAAGAAACAATCCTTTTTCCTTATAGCCGCAACATCTGTTATTGTGCTGCCTCTCTGTCTTCAGTACATGGGCTTGTCGATAATTAGCAAGTACAGCTTTAATTTTGTATTTGAACTCTACGGCAAATTCAACACTGTATCCTATGCAATCGGAACAAGCGTATATTTTGCTGTATTGCTCGCGATCGGTATAGCAGCACTCCGGGGCGCTTGGACTGTCATAAACCGATTTGAGTGGAGGGAAGATTAAGCTATGCAGTTATCCATTAACTCCATAACCAAATGCTATAATCGTGGACGCAAAGCAGCGCTTCATCAATTCACGGCGGAACTGACCCCTGGTATATATGGCATATTAGGCCCTAACGGAGCGGGGAAATCGACATTAATGAACTTGATTACGGATCAGATTAAGCCTGATGAAGGGGAGATATTATATAACGGAGACAATATTAGTCGCCTTGGGAGGAGATATCGGGATATATTAGGGTATATGCCGCAGCAGCAGGGTATTTATCGTGAATTTACAGGTCGGCGTTTTTTATGGTACATGGCAGCCCTTAAGGGAATACCGACAGTCAAGGCAAAATCTAGAATTGAAGAGTTGTTATCGGTTGTGAATCTAACCCAAGCTGCGGATACGAAATTGGGGGCATATTCCGGGGGAATGAAGCAGCGCATACTCATTGCACAGGCATTGCTGAACGATCCGCATCTGCTCATTATGGATGAGCCTACAGCAGGACTTGATCCTAAAGAACGAATTCGTATTCGTAATTTTATATCCACCATTGCACTAAATAAAATCGTGTTGATTGCGACTCACGTTGTTTCCGATATTGAATTTATTTCAAAAGAGATATTGCTTATAAAGCAAGGGACGCTCATCTTGAAAGACGATCCTGTAAGCATACTTTCGGTATTGGAGGATTGCGTGCATGAAGTACATGTTTCGGAGGAGGAGCTTCCCTTGTATCAGGAACGTTATAAGGTAAGCAATATCGTAAGTGACCGCGACGGAATATGGGCAAGAATTGTTCACGATCAACCTTTACCGGACTTGGAGATCAGAGCGGTCAAACCTAACTTAGAAGACGTATATCTGCATTATTTTCAGGAGTAGGGATAGGGCTTTGATGATTATATCCATAAATTTGATCGGCCGTTTATTTGCACTGTACGCACGAACTATTTCGGTGACCGAATATTTCCCTCCCCGCCCGCTCATCCTATTATCGGTTCCAAGCGGCGCAAGCTGCATCCATTCCATGATTGGATGCCCGAATAGGAGGAGAATACAGATGGTAAATTTAAAGAAGAACGACCCGGAAAACGTCAATTTCGGTGAACTGCCAATCGCCGAGAACGAGGACGTCGAATTCTCGGAGGAGCTGGCGGACGAGGACGATAAAGCGGCGCAGCAGCGAGCGGCAGCGGCGGACAGCCGGGCCAAAGAGAAGTAATGGATGAAATAAGGGCTGACGGCGTTCGTATTCGCGCCGCCTATACAGCGGAATCCGGAGCCCGCGAAGCGGCGCTGAAGCTGCAATTGCTGCGGGCGCACGCGGTGACGGACGATGCATTCGGCTTCGTCACGGCGACCGTCGCCCCGGACGTGCTGGACCGGGCGCTTCATCTGATCCGGCAGACGGGCGGGGAGCCTGAGCCGATCGAGGCGTGGAACTGAGACTGCCGAGGCTTGCCCGCCATTCCGTTAGCAATGTCACAGGGGCGCTCCCGCAGTCATGGCGAATGACATGCGAGGGCGCCCCTTTGTTTTGTAATCCATCGAATTAAAGCTACACGGTCGTCCGGCGAACGAACAACCGGGTGAGCGCCGCGAAGACGAACGTAACGGGCAGTGTCCAGAGGGCGATTTCGGCCATCGTCCGGTTCGCGAACCATTCTCCGATCGAAGGCCACCAATTGTTATACGTAATGACGTAAGTGCCGACGGTGCCGACGACGATGCCGACCAACGTTGCGGCGAGCATGCCCGTTTTGCCGAACCGTTTGAAATAGCCGCCGATCATAAAGCCGAGCCAGAACAGATTCAGCAGCAGGGCGAACGGAACCCACCAGCGGTTGAGCAGCGGGCCGTCGCTCCAATAAGGCAAGTCGAAGAAATGCAGGTCCACGCCCCAATGATTCGTCCAGATGCCCTCGATGACGGACAGCAGGAGCAGTCCGAGCGACGACATGAACAAGACGGCGGTCGCCGACAGCGCCGTGCCCCAATAAAAATCGGATCTTCGGATGCCGAGTCCCAGTGAAAAAGGAAACGTCTGAACATACGTAATAATGCCGTATATCATCATGTAAATAAAAATGGAAGCAATGCCGCCCGTATAGAAGCCTTCGCCGTCGGGCTGCGGGCTGATGAAGGCAATCAGCAGGTTGATGATAAAGCTGGAGCCGAGCACGAGCCAAGGAACAATGAATAGCTGCAGCTTCTTCCTAAGCTGCAAGCGCGTGACTGCAAGCGTACGGTTCATCTTATTTCTCCCCCTTGTTCGAGCCGGTATTCCGCTTCATATAAGAGACGCACAATTGCTGCAGCGATACCGGAGCAACCGACAGCCCCAGCGCAGTCGCTTCATCCTGACCGCTCTCTCCATTAGGCCCGTTATCGATCGTCATCTGGGTCAACCCGCCCAGCGTCTGGCTATCGAGCACCTTTCGGCCCGAAGCGAACACCTCAACCGCCGCCTTCGGCCCGGATATGGTGTATGCGCGGCCGCGTAGCGTCTCGGCTTCCTCGTCCAGCAGAAGCTTGCCGCCGTCAATCAGCAGCACGTGCTCAAGCAAATTGCTGACTTCGTCGATCAAATGCGTCGAGAGCAGCACCGTTCTCGGATGCTCGGCGAAATCCGCCAGCAGGCAATCGTAGAACATTTGACGAGAGACGGCATCGAGTCCGAGATACGGCTCGTCGAATATCGTCAGAGGGGCCCGGCTGGCCAGACCGATAATAATGCCGACGGCCGACAGCATGCCGCGCGAGAGCTTCTTGATTTGACGCTTCAGCGGCAGTTGGAATTGGCCGACGAGCGACATCGCGTACGCGCGATCCCAATTCCGGTAGACGTCCGCGGCCGTATCCAGCACGTCGCGAACGGTGTAATGCTCCGGATATTTCTGACTTTCCTTAATAAAACAAATCCGCTCCAGTACGTTGTTATTCTCGTAAGGCTGTTCCCCGAACACGCGGATTTCGCCGGAGGAAACGAACTGTTGAGCTGTCAGCATATGCATGATCGTCGTCTTGCCCGCGCCGTTGCGACCGAGCAAGCCGTATATTTTATGTTCCTCCACTTTGAAGCTGACGCGGTCTACCGTAACGACGGCGCCGTATCTTTTGGTCAGATCGATGACTTCGATAATGGACGTCATGGGTTCACCTCTCCTTTCTGAATCATGTCCTTCAACTGCTCGACGGTTATGCCCAGCCGCTTCGCTTCCCGGATCATTGCGACGATGTATTGCTCGTAGAATTGCTCTTTCCGCTTGTTGACCGCGATCTGTCTCGCGCCTGTCGATACGAACATGCCGATCCCTCTCTTCTTGTACAAAATGCCTTCGTCGACGAGCAGATTAACGCCTTTGGCTGCCGTCGCGGGATTAATGCGGTAGAATGCGGCGATGTGCGTCGTGGACGGCGCCTGCGTCTCTTCCAATAACGTGCCCTCGATAATGTCGTCTTCTATCCGCTCTGCGATTTGTACGAAGATCGGGCGATTGTCGTCCATGCTGGGACCCATTCTGCTTCACCACCATACTGGTTAATTACTCATGTAACTAACTATATAACTGGTACGGCGGAGTGTCAATAGGCGGCGCCGTAATTTCCGACAGGCTTGTCCGCAGCCGGGAAAGGCGGCGAGACGGACAGGAAGATTTTATAGGCCAAGATGTGCTACAATAGTCGCTATGAGGTCCCGCTTGCGCGGGAGAGGTTGATGGATAACGTTTAGGAGGACAACGATAGTGAAATGGCATGAACTTACGATCTCGACGCGGGAAGAAGTTGTGGAGGCGATAGCCGATTATTTGCATGAGGCGGGCGCCGGCGGCGTCGCGATCGAGGAATCCGGTTCGCTGAACAGACCGCGGGATACGAAGCTCGGACAATGGTACGACCGGCCGCTGAACGACATCCCGGAGGGAGAGGCGGTCATTCAAGGCTACTTCGCGGAAGAGACGGAGATGGAGCCGCTGATGGAGGCGATCAAGCCTTTTATTGAAGGGCTCCGCGAATTCGATCTGGACCCGGGAGATTTCAAAGTGTCGCGGAAGATGGTCGACGAAGAAGATTGGGCGGACGCCTGGAAAAAATATTTTAAGCCGATGCGCGTCTCGGAGCGCTTGACGATCCGACCGACGTGGGAGGGATATACGCCCGGCGAAGGAGAGCGCATTATCGATCTCGATCCGGGCATGGCGTTCGGCACGGGCACGCACCCGACGACGGCGCTCTGTCTACGTACGCTCGACTCCGTTATTAAGGGCGGCGAGGAGCTGATCGACGTCGGCACCGGCTCCGGCATTCTGGCGATCGGCGCGATGAAGCTGGGCGCGAAGTCGGTGCTCGCGGTCGACCTCGATCCGGTAGCCGTCTCAAGCGCCAAGGAGAATGCCAGATTGAACGGCTTGTCCGAGCCAATCGACGTGCGGCTGAGCGATCTGCTTGGCGTGCTGAAGGGCGAGACGAAGGACGAGAGCGGCGCGGAAGCGGGGCCGTTGAACGTCACGGTGCCGGTGGATGTCGTCGTTGCGAACATTCTGGCCGAAATCATTATGCTGTTCATCGACGATGTGTATGCGGCGCTTAAGCCGGGCGGCATCTATATCGCGTCGGGCATATGGGAGAATAAAGAGGAAGTCGTCGAGCAAGGACTGCTGCAGGCAGGCTTTGAAATCGTCGACCGCCGCCGCGAAGACGGCTGGATCGCCTTCGTTGCAGGCAAACCGAAAGCGGGTGACTAGGCAGAGATGAACTTTTTTTGGTTTCCATTCGAGGATTTGCCTTTCATATTCATTGCGTTTGCTGTGTCATTGGCCGTGCATGAGTGGGCTCATGCGTATACGGCATACCTCTTCGGCGACCGTACCGCTTATGACGCGGGTAGGGTGACCTTGAATCCGCGCGCGCATCTGGACGTGCTCGGCACGATTATGATTCTGCTCGCCGGCTTCGGCTGGGCGAAGCCCGTTCCGTACAATCCGAATCGGTTCAGAAAGCCGCGGCTGATGAGCATCGCCGTAACGGCGGCAGGTCCGATCAGCAATCTCATTCTCGTCTTAATAAGCGTATTTCTCGTGTACCTGCTGAACCAGACCGGCATGCTTCAAGCAGGCTCGGTCGGCGTGTATAAAGCGCTCGTGCATCTGTTTTATTATTTGATTTTCCTGAATATCACGTTGTTCCTGTTCAACCTGATTCCGCTTCCTCCGCTTGACGGATACAACATTGTGAAGAATATGCTTCCTTATCGCATCCGTCTTCAATTGGAGCAGCACGAGCATTGGGGCGCTTATCTATTCCTGCTGCTTGTATTCATTCCGCCGCTGCGGAACGTGACGATTTCCCCGGTGCTGAACTATTCGGGCGATATTTTCTTGAATATCGTGGAGATATGCGAATCGATCTTCTCGAAGCCGATGGACTGGTACCAGTTCTTCGTAGATTTGAACTAATGAACATGATAAGATGAAGCATGGAACTTTCGTAAAGTGTGGTTATGAGCGATGCAAAGATATTTTGTGCTGGCGGAGCAGTTCGGAGACGACTTCGTCGTGCTGCTCGGCGACGACGCGCATCATGCAAGCCGCGTCATGCGCATGCGAGCCGGCGATTCATTCATAGCAAGCGACGGCAAGGGACGGGAGGCGCTCGTGAAAGCGTCCGCCGTCTCCTCCGACCGGGTAGAAGGGACGATCGTGGAGCGTCTGGCTGCGGAACGCGAGCCGGCTTGGCAGATTACGATCGCGCAAAGCTTGCCGAAGGGCGACAAGATGGAGCTTATCATTCAGAAGGGGACGGAGATCGGCGCTTACGCGTTCGTTCCGTTCGAGTCTGAACGGATGATCGTCCAATATGACGCCAAGAAGGAAGCGAAGCGTCTTGAACGGTGGGCGAAAATTGCCAAGGAGGCGGCAGAACAGGCGCATCGCAGTCGTGTTCCCGACATAGCCAAGCCGGCAGGCTGGAAGCAACTGCTTGGCATGATGGGGAGCTACGATTTGGTGCTGTTTTGCTATGAGGAAGAAGGAAGAGACGGTACGGGCGGAGGCTTGCGCGGCGCGTTGGAGCCGCTTAAGAGCCGCCGCGACGTTCGCGCGCTCGTCGTCGTGGGGCCGGAGGGCGGCTTCACGGAGAAGGAAGCGGCGGATGCCCGCGCGGCTGGCGCGGCTGTCGTCGGCTTGGGCAAACGCATATTGCGTACGGAAACAGCAGGCTTCGTCGCGCTGACGGCGCTGCTGTACGAATCCGGAGAAATGGGAGGAAATTAAGCAATGCCATCAGTCGCATTTTACACCTTGGGCTGCAAAGTTAACTTTTACGATACGGAAGCGATGTGGCAGCTATTCAAGAACGCCGGCTACGAGCAGGTCGATTTTGAAGAGCGGACAGCAGACGTTTACGTCATCAATACATGCACCGTTACGAATACGGGCGACAAGAAAAGCCGTCAGATCATCCGCCGCGCGGTGCGCCGAAATCCGGACGCCGTCATCGCGGTAACGGGCTGCTACGCGCAGACGTCGCCGGCCGAGATTATGGCGATTCCGGGCGTCGACCTTGTCATCGGCACGCAGGATCGCGACAAGCTGCTCGGCTTTGTCGGCCAGATTCAATCGGACCGTCAGCCGGTCAACGCCGTTCGCAACATTATGAAGACGCGGGAGTTCGAGGAGCTGGACGTGCCGGATTTCTCCGACCGTACGCGCGCATTCCTGAAAATTCAAGAAGGCTGCAACAACTTCTGCACGTTCTGCATCATTCCGTGGTCGCGCGGCCTGTCGCGCAGCCGCGATCCGAAAAGCGTGATCGATCAAGCGCATCAGCTTGTGGCGGCAGGCTACAAGGAAATTGTCCTGACGGGCATCCATACGGGCGGTTACGGCGATGACCTCGAGGACTACAAGCTATCCGATCTGCTGTGGGATCTCGATAAAGTGGAAGGTCTGGAGCGCATTCGGATCAGCTCGATCGAAGCGAGCCAGATCGACGACAAGATGATCGACGTGCTGAACCGTTCGAGCAAAATGTGCCGTCATTTGCATATCCCGCTGCAAGCAGGCGAAAACTCCGTATTAAAGCGAATGCGCCGCAAATATACGACAGAGGAGTTCGCAGGGAAGATCAAGCGACTGCATCAGGCGATGCCGGGCGTCGCGATTACGACCGACGTCATCGTCGGCTTCCCGGGCGAGACGGACGAGATGTTCGAGCAGGGCTATCGGTTCATGCAGGAAATCGGCTTCTCGGAAATGCATGTCTTCCCGTATTCGAAACGGACGGGAACGCCTGCGGCGCGCATGGAGGATCAGGTGGACGAGGACGTGAAGAACGATCGCGTTCACAAGCTGATCGATCTGTCGGAGCAGATGCAGTTGTCGTACGCCAAGCAATGGGTTGGCGAAGTCGTCGACGTCATTCCGGAGCGGGACTACAAGGGCGCGCCGGGCACGGGTCTCGTCATGGGCTATTCGGACAACTACCTGCAGATTGTGTTCGAGGGCTCCGAGGATTTGATCGGGCAATTGTGCCGAGTCAAAATTACGGAAGCCGGCGTGAACGAATGCCGCGGACAGCTTGTCCGCGTGATCGATTCCGCTTCGGCATCCGTACGCCATGACGCGCAAGGAACGATGCCGGAGGCGAAGGCGCTGTAATAGGTCATTCGATAACCTTGAGAGGAGTGCCGAGCATGAAAGAAATATCGGCCGGAGGCGTCGTATACCGTCGCACCGAAGACAATGCGCTGCAAATTCAATTGATTCAGGACCGATACGGCAAAGTATCGCTTCCCAAAGGCAAGATGGAGTCGGGCGAGACCGTCGAGCAGACGGCGCTTCGCGAAATCGTCGAGGAAACCGGCATGGTCGGCACGATTATCAAGCCTATCGATCAAATCAAATATCAATATAAGCACGATTCCAAAGGGATTGTCGATAAAGAAGTGCACTACTATCTCGTCGAGGCCATCGGCGGCTCGCTTCAGCCTCAAGTCGAAGAAATTCGCGGCGTCGACTGGTTTACGCCCGAGGAAGCATGGCGCAAGCAGAAAGCTTCCGGCTACGACAACAACGACCGTATCCTGGCAGGCGCGCTGAAGCTGCTCGGCTTGGAGGTCGAAGGCCATGCCTGAGCAATGGACGCCCGATAAAAGCATCGCCAGATTCATCGACCATACGCTGCTTAAGCCGGGGGCGACGAGCGCGGATATCGGGAAGCTGTGCCGGGAAGCGATGGAGCACCGGTTCTACAGCGTCTGCGTGAACGGCTCTTGGGTTTCGTACTGCAAGGAGCAGCTCGCCGGCTCGAATGTGGCGGTCAGCGCGGTCGTCGGATTCCCGCTTGGCGCCATGTCGACTCGAGTCAAAGCGTTCGAAGCGGCGGAGGCGGTTGAAGAGGGCGCTTCGGAGATTGACATGGTGCTGCCGGTCGGCGCACTGCTGGACGGCCGCTACGGCGTCGTCAATTACGATATTGGCGCGGTCGTGCGTGCGGTTGAAGGCCGGGCGATCGTGAAAGTGATTCTGGAGACCGGACTGCTCAGCGACGAGCAGAAAGCGGAAGCTTGCCGCGTCGCCGAGGCGGCCGGCGCTCACTACGTCAAGACGTCGACCGGCTTCGGCGCAGGCGGAGCGACGGAAGCGGACATTCGGCTCATGCGCGCGTCGGTAGCGCCCGACATCGGCGTCAAGGCGTCGGGAGGCATCCGCGACCGGGAGACGGCGATTCTGATGCTGAACGCGGGCGCGACCCGGCTCGGCACGAGCGCCGGCATCGCGATCGTCAGCGGTTCAGGCGCAGCGCCGGCAAGTAACAGAACGGAAGGGCCAGAAGCGAGCACGCCATATTAAAAATGGTCTGCGCATGCGCAATCTGCGCGGCTGGCGCTGCGCTCATCGCGGCGGATAAGCCGGCTAACGCAGGAATGAGCGGCAGAAACAACAGCGCGCCGGCTACATTCAGCACGACATGCGACAAAGCGACGTAACGGCCGGCTCTTGTCGAGCCGATTGCGGCAAGCACGGCGGTGAAGCAAGTGCCGACGTTGGCGCCGAGCACGATGGCGACGCTCACTTCGAGCGGCATCGCGCCGATGGCCGACATGCCCATGACGATGCCGATGACGGCGGCGCTGCTGTGAACGGCTGCCGTCAGCAGCGTGCCTGCGGCGACGCCCCATAGTATGCTGCCGTTTGCTTGGTGGAGGAACCATTGGAACATGTCGCTCGATTGCATAGCCGGCCCGATCGACTGCATCGTCGTGATGCCGATCAGGATGAGCGCGAAGCCGGCGGATGCGACGGCAAGCAGCCGGACCGGCTGCAGCATCGGCGCGGCGCGGCTCCACGCGATAAGGCGCATTTCGCCCGTCGCCGCGGTGAGCAGCCAGGCGGCCGATGCGGCGAACAGGAGCGGCACGGCGATTCGGCCGATTTGCAGGCCGATCAATTCGGTCGTCAGGCAGGTGCCGATGTTCGTGCCGAGGACGATGCCGAGCGTGCGCGGAAATGTCATAAGGCCTGCGTTGACGAGGCCGATCGAGAGGACGGTAACGGCGGTGCTGCTTTGCAGCACCGCCGTTGTTGCAGTGCCCGTCGCCAGGCCGTGCAGCGGCGTCGCCGTGAACCGGCGAAGCACGCCGGACAAGTACGGCCCGGCCCAGCGGTTCAGCGCCATCTCCATCAGCTTCATGCCGGTCATAAAGATCGCGAAGCCGAGGATAAGCGGAATAACGATCGTATGCATCATTGCGGCGTGACTCCTTCCGAAAGGCATTCGCAGCAGCGCGCTAGCTGCGTCCATCCTTATCCTTATGCGCCGGGGCGGACAAGAATGACGAGCATGACAAGCATGACGAGTACGCCGCAACCGACGCTATATATAGAAATTGGTCTATTGTACATATAGATTCATTAAGACGCAGGAGATTGGTTGGAACTTGGAATTTGGTGCAGAAAGGGACGGATCAAGTGAAACGGGCTACGATTATTTTGCATAAGAACCGGAAGAAAAGGCTGGAGGATGGTCATCCTTGGGTATTCGCCAGCGAAATCGACCGAATGGACGGCGAGGCGGAGCCGGGCGATGTCGTCGATGTCGCCAACCATCAAGGCAAATATTTGGCGAGCGGCTATTGGAATCCATCTTCGCAGATTACGGTGCGCATCGTCAGCTACGCTCCCGGTATCGAGATGGACGAGGCGTTCTTTCGCGAGCGGTTCGAGCGATGTGCCGAGCACCGAAGCCGTTTCGTGAAAGATGCGGATTGCCGGCTCGTCTACGGGGAAGCGGATTTCCTTCCGGGGCTTGTCGTCGACCGGTTCGGCGGCGTGCTGGTTGTGCAGATTTTGACGCTCGGCATGGATGTTAGACGAGATGCCCTCGTGTGTGCGCTGACGGATGTGTTCGCGCCGAAGGGCATCTATGAGCGCAGTGACGTTGGCGTCCGCTCGCTTGAAGGGTTGGAGCAGCGTACGGGCGTCCTGTACGGAGAATGCCCGCGAATCGTCGAAATTCGCGAGAATGGATTGAAGCTGGAGGTCGACATCGTCGAAGGACAGAAAACGGGTTACTTCTTCGATCAGCGAGAGAACCGGGCATCGATCGAGCCTTTGATGAAAGGCTGGGGCGGCCGCAGCGGCATCGAGCTCCAGAATGTGACGGATGAAGAGGGCACAAGGCGAGCTCCCGTCAATGCGAACGGCAAGGAAGTGACGTTTCCGCATTGGGACGGCGCGACGGTGCTCGAGTGCTTTGCGCATACGGGAAGCTTTACGCTTCATGCGTGCAAATACGGCGCAAAAAAGGTTACCTGCCTCGACATTTCGGAGCACGCGATAGAGACGGCTCGCCGCAACGTTGCGCGCAACGGCTTCGAGGACCGTGTCGAGTTTGTTGTGGCCGACGCGTTCGAATATTTGCGTCAGCAGGCGAAGGGCGTCGACGATCGTGCGGCTCGCGCGGCGGTGAACCGGGAGGACGGCGGCAAGATCGATACGTCGAGGAAGCTTGCGGCGGGCGGCGGCCGAACATGGGACGTCGTCGTGCTCGATCCTCCAGCCTTCACGAAGACGCGCGGCGCTGTAAGCGGCGCGGTGCGCGGCTATAAGGATATTAACCTGCACGGCTTGAAGCTGGTGAACGAGGGCGGCTATCTGGTAACGGCGAGCTGCTCGTACCATATGAAGCCGGAGCTGTTCCTGGAGACGATTCAGGAAGCGGCTCGCGATGCAGGAAAGCTGCTCCGCCTCGTCGAATGGCGCGCGGCGGGCAAAGACCACCCGCAACTGCTCGGCGTGAGCGAGGGACACTATTTGAAGTTCGCGATCTTTGAGGTGCGGAGCAAGCGGTAATGATTGTGATGCAATGATCGGCCTCCATTCGAACATTACGTTCGGCTGGAGGCTTTTTTTTTGTCGGAATGATAATCGGCCTCGCAGCGCCAGAATGGGCTGGTGACATTATAACGATTGAGGCTAACCTATTGCGACGTACCGGCAACATTTTCTTAGAATGTATGTTCGACCTATCAAAATGAAAAAATCGCCGCGTTGTGCTAGAATAGAAACACCTTGCCATTCGGCGACGAATGGCGAAATCGATCGGAAAAAGGTGGTTCGACTGTGGCGCTTCGATTTGTGCTAGGCCGCTCCGGGGCGGGGAAAACCCGATATTGTCTGGACGAAATACGCGGCAAGCTCGAAGCCGAGCCGGACGGCCCGCCGCTTATTATGCTCGTGCCGGAGCAGGCGACGTTCCAGACCGAGTACGAGCTGCTGCGAGGCGGCGGACGGACGGGGACGATTCGAGCGCAAGCGCTCAGCTTCAGGCGGCTGGCGTTTCGCGTCATGCAAGAGACGGGCGGCACGGCGCTCGTGCCGATCGACGAGAACGGCAAAAACATGCTGCTCTATAAGCTCATGCACCGGCACGCGGCGGAATTGCAACTGTTCCAAGGAGCGGGCGGCCAGCCCGGATTTATCGAACGGTTGGGGGAACTGCTGACCGAATGGAAACGCTACGGCGTAGACAGCGCCCGTCTGTCCGAGACGAGCGGCGCCCCGTCCCCCGCGGCCGCTTCGCCGCTGCTGCAGCGCAAGCTTCACGATCTGCAACTGCTCTACCGCCAGTTGGAGCTGGAAACCGCACATTTGTATGCCGACGCCGAGGATTATTTGACGTTGCTGGCCCGCGGTTACGCGCTCAGTCCGTCGCTGCAAGGCGCGGAAGTCTACATTGACGGCTTCCACGGCTTTACGCCCAAGGAATACGAAGCGCTCGAGTCGATTATCGGCGCTGCGGCCAGCGTAACGGTCGCGCTTACGCTTGACCGGCCATATGAGGACGGCGAACGACCGCACGAGCTGGAGCTGTTTCACCCGACGGCAGAGACGTACATTCGGCTGCAGCAGCTTGCAGAGCATAACGGCGTGGCCATCCACGAGACACATATGCTCAACAAAGGCGCTCTGCCGCGCTTCTCCGGCCGCAGCGTGCTCGCCCATATCGAGCGCTGTTACGCTTCGCGCCGCCCGATGGCCGCCGAGGCGATGAGCGAGTCGCTGTTCGACCCGCTGCAGACGGCGGGCGAACTGTCCGTGCATGCCGCGCCGAATCGGCGGGCCGAAGCGGAAGCGGCCGTGCGGGACATGGTGCGCCGCGCCCGCGACGAAGGGCTGCGCTGGCGGGATATGACGGTCATGGTCCGCAACGCGACGGACTATACCGACTACCTCGCCGAGCTTTTGCACGACCACGGCATTCCGTACTTTCTTGACCAGAAGCGGACGGCGTCCCATCATCCGCTTGTCGAGTTCATTCGCTCCGCGCTGGAAACGGTGCTGCACGGCTGGAAATACGATGCCGTATTTCGCTGCATGAAGACGGAGCTTCTGTTCCCCGATGCCAACGACAGCGAGTCGAGGCTGACGAGGGAATCGTTCGACCTGCTCGAAAATTACGCGCTCGCCGCCGGCATCGACGGCTGGCGCTGGCTCGATCTGCGAAGCTGGAAGCCGCTCGTCCGCGAGTCGCTCGACAATCCGGAGGCGGCGGAAGCGAGCAAGACGGAGCTTGCGCGGTTCAAGGTCGTGCTCGCAGCGCGCGAGGCGATCGTCGCGCCGCTTCGCCGGTTCGCCGAGGCTCTGCAAAGCGCGAAGGACGTTCGCGCGATGTGCGAAGCGCTGTATCGGCTGCTGGATCGGGCGGATGCGGCCGACCGGCTGGAGCGGTGGAGCCGCGCCGATGCGGAAGCGGGACGCGTGCGGCAATCCCGCTCGCATCGGCAGCTCTGGGACGGCGTTCTGTCGCTGCTCGACCAATTGGTCGAAATGACGGGCGACGAGCCGCTGACGCCGGAGCTGTTCGCCGGCATGCTCGAAACCGGATTGGACAGCTTGAAGCTGGCGTCCGTACCGCCTTCGCTCGATCAGGTGCTGATTGGCAGCGTCGACCGGACGAGATCGGGCGAAGTGAAGGTGTGCTACGTCTTGGGGGCGAACGACGGCGTGCTTCCGACACGAATGACGGAGGACGGCATTCTGACCGAGCAGGAACGGGATTTGCTGGGCGACGCCGGTCTGCCGCTGGCGCCGAGCGTCCGCCGCCGATTGCTCGACGAGCGCTTTATGATCTATAACGCGATCGCAGCGCCAAGCCGGCACTTGTGGATCAGCTACGCGATGGCGGACGAGGAGGGGAAAAGCCTTCATCCGTCCGAGCTGATCCGGCACTTGCGGACGATGTTCCCGCTGCTGCCGCTGCGCATGATTACGACCGAGCCTTCGGAAAATATGACGACGGAGGAGCAGCTATCATTCGCCTCGCGTCCGGCGTCCGCGCTGCCGTATTTGATCGCCCGCTTGCGGGCATGGCGGCAAGGAGCGGACATCGACGCCGCGTGGTGGGACGTGTTCGGCTGGTTCGCCGTGCGTCCGGAATGGCAGGAACCGCTTCGACGCCGCGTCGCGTCGCTCGATTACCGGAACGATGAGCCGCCGCTCGGCGCGGACACGGCCCGTCTGCTGTACGGCGACCGGCTGCGCGCGAGCGTATCGCGGATGGAACGGTTCGTATCGTGTCCGTTCCAGCATTTTGCCGTGTACGGCTTGAAGCTGCAAGAGCGGCAAATTTATCGGCTGGAGGCGCCGGACGTCGGGCAGTTGTTCCACGCCGCGCTCAGCAAGGTGGCCGACAAATTCGGCCGCCGCTGGGGCGCCGTGACGGATCAGCAAGCGGTTGAGGCTGCCGCCGAAGCGGTCGATGCGCTTGCGCCGCGCCTGCAATCGGAAATATTGCTCAGCAGCGGACGCCACCGCTACATGCTGTCCAAGCTGAAGGCGATTATCGCGCAGGCGGCCATTATGCTGGGCGATCATGCACGCAGGGCGTCGTTTCATCCGGTGGGCTTGGAAGTCGACTTCGGACCGGAAGGCACGCTGCCGCCGCTCGTCGTCCAGACGCCGGAGGGCGCCGACATCGAGCTTGTCGGACGAATCGACCGCGTCGATGCCGCCGAGACGGAGGAAGGGCTGCTGCTCCGCGTCATGGACTACAAATCGAGCTCGACGAGCTTGCGCATGGAGGAAGTGGCGTTCGGACTGTCGCTTCAGATGCTGGCTTACCTCGATGTGCTGCTTACGCACGGGGCTGCATGGCTCGGGCGGGAAGTGAAACCGGCCGGCTTGCTTTATTTTCACGTACACAATCCGCTGCTCAGCGCCGCAGGCGGTCTCGACCGCCATGAAGCGCGCAGGCAGCGGCTGAAGAAATTCAAGACGAAAGGCTTGCTCGTCGCCGACGAGAAAGTCGTCCGCTTGATGGACGACGAGCTGGAATCGGGCTACTCGGAGGTGCTGCCGGTCGCGGTCAAAAAAGACGGCTCCTTCTACTCGACCTCGTCGGTGCTGCCGGAGGACGGCTGGGAGCGGCTTCGTCATACGGTGCGGAGGACGATCGGCCGGATCGGCGGCGCAATCGGCTGCGGGGCCGTATCCATATCCCCGTACCGGCTCGGCGGCAAGTCGCCCTGCACGTTCTGCTCGTACAAGCCGGTGTGTCAATTCGATCCGCTGTTCGACGGCAACGAGTACGTCAAGCTGCCGAAGCTCGGGAAGGACGACGTATGGCAAATGCTCGATTCGTCCGCGGCGGAAGCGAACGGATTCATGCGGAATGCCGCGGCTGCGGCGGAAGCTTTCATGACGAGGGGGAACAGCAATGACGGGCGTAACGTTTAGTCCGAAGCCGGAAGGCTCGACCTGGACGGACGATCAATGGCGCGCCGTATCGGCGGAAGGAAGCAACATTCTGGTCGCGGCTGCGGCGGGGTCGGGCAAGACGGCCGTGCTGGTCGAGCGGATTATTCGCAAAATATCGACCGACGCCGACGTCGACCGGCTCCTCGTCGCGACGTTCACGAAAGCGGCGGCTTCCGAAATGAAGGAGCGGGTTCGCATCGCGCTCGAAGGCGCGTTGGAGCGCAATCCGGAATCGGAGCACCTTCGCCGCCAACTGGCGCTCATTAACCGGTCGTCCATTACGACGCTCCACTCGTTCTGTCTGGACGTCATTCGCAGCTACTACCCGCTGATCGGCCTTGATCCCGGCTTTCGGATGGCGGGCGAGACGGAGAGCGAGCTGCTGCGAATCGATGCGCTTGACGAGCTGTTCGAGCGCAAATACGCGGGCGAGGACGAGGACAGCGGCAGCTTCTTGAAGCTGGCCGACCGTTACGGGGGCGAGCGCGGAGACGAGCCGCTGTACCGGCTCGTTCAGAGGCTGTACGACTTTTCCCGCAGCCACCCGTGGCCGGATCATTGGCTGCGGGAGATGGCGGCGAAGTTCCGTCTGCCTTCCGAAGCGCCGCTGAGCGGTACCGAATGGGTCGACGCGGCGAAGGCCGATGTCCGGCTGTCGCTGCTGGGCGCAGCGGGACTGCTGGAGCAGGCGCTGGAGCTGACGAGACGCCCTGCCGGTCCGGCGCCATATGCCGAGACGTTCGCAGACGATCGCTCGCTTGTCTTGGACCTTCTCGGCTATATCGCATCGGAGCCGTGGGAAGCGTGGGCGGATAAGTTCGAGGCGGTCTCGTTCGGCCGGCTGAAAGCGATGAAGGGCGACGAATACGACCCGCAATCGAAGGAACGCGCCAAAGAGCTGCGCGACAAAGCGAAAGGCATCGTCACCGGTCTTGCGGACAAATGGTTCCGCCGCACGCCGGAGCAGTACCGCGCCGAGCTCGAAGAGCTTGCGCCGCTGATGGAGTCGCTGTCCGAGCTCGTTATCGCGTTCGGAGGCCGTTACGAGGAGCTGAAACGAGCTAAAGGGCTGCTCGATTTCAGCGATCTGGAGCATGGCTGCCTGCGGATTTTGCGCGATGCCGCTTCGACGCCGGCCGACGAAATTCCGTCGGCCGCAGCGCTTGAATACCGGAATCGGTTCGTCGAGATTTTGCTGGACGAATATCAGGATACGAATACGGTGCAGGAAGCGATCGTGACGCTTATCGCGCGGCCCGACAACCGGTTCATGGTCGGCGACGTCAAGCAGAGCATATACCGGTTCCGTCTGGCGGAGCCGAATCTGTTCTTGCACAAGTACAAAACGTATCGGTCGGCCGACTCCGCCGCTGCCCAAGGTGCAAGCGAGCCGGAGGCTTCATTCGAGGAGCGAACCAGCAGCGGCGAATTCGGCGTCCGCATTGACCTCGCCCGCAACTTCCGCAGCCGCGGCGAGGTGGTTGACGGCGTTAACGGCATATTCCGGGCCGTCATGCGCGAGAGCGTAGGCGAGCTTGAATACGACGAGCGCGCCGAACTGGTATGCGGCGCCGATTATCCGGCGCCGGACATGCCGGAACGGTGCGCAGCCGAGCTGGTGCTGATCGATAAGAGCGGAGCGCAGGCCGCCGTGGAGGAACGTCACGAGGAGGAAGCGGACGGCGATGCGGAGGAAGTCGCTCGCATGCCGGATGCGGCCGATCTGCAGACGGCGCAGTTGGAGGCTCGCGTGATCGCCCGCCGGATTATCGAGCTGCGCGAAGCGGGGCATCCCGTATGGGACGGCCGACGCAAGGCGTACAGGCCGCTGCAAATGCGCGATATCGTCATTTTGCTCCGCGCCACGCAGCAATGGGCGCCAATTATGATCGAGGAATTGCAGACGTACGGCATTCCGGCGTATGCGGAGCTTGGCACGGGTTACTTCGATGCGACGGAAGTGGAAGTAACGATGTCGCTGCTGCGCGTCATCGACAACCCGTATCAGGACATTCCGCTGGCGGGCGCGCTTCGTTCGCCGATATTCGGCCTGTCTGCCGAAGAACTGGCGCAAGTCCGGATCGGAGCGGGCGGCGGAAGCTTCTACGACGCCGTCCGCAAGGCGGCGGAGAAGGAGAGCGTGGCGGCAGCCGTCCGCCATAAGCTGGAACGGTTTCTAACCCGGCTGGAGAGCTGGCGGGAAGCGGCGCGTCAGGGCTCGCTGACCGAGCTGCTCGCTTCGCTGTACCGGGAGACGGGCTATTACGATTTCGTCGGGGGCTTGCCGGGCGGAGGGCAGCGCCAAGCGAATTTGCGCGCGCTGCTGGACCGGGCGAGACAATATGAATCGACATCGTTCCGAGGCTTGTTCCGTTTCCTCCGTTTCATCGAACGGATGCGGGAGACTGGCGGCGACCTCGGTACGGCCCGCGCGCTGGGCGAGCAGGAAGACGTCGTGCGCATTATGTCCATCCATAAGAGCAAAGGTCTGGAATTCCCGGTCGTCTTCATCGCGGGCCTCGGCAAAATGTTCAATATGCAGGATTTGAACGCGCCGTTCCTGCTTCACAAGGACCTTGGCTACGGTCCGAAGTTTGTCGACGCAGAGCTTCGCGTCAGTTATCCGACGCTGCCCTATCTGGCGATCGGCAACCGACTGCGCATGGAGATGCTCGCCGAAGAAATGCGAATTTTGTACGTCGCCGTTACCCGTCCGAAAGAAAAAATGATTCTGCTCGGCACCGTTGCGGACGCGGTCTCGAAGCTCGAAGAATGGGCCGGAGCAGTCGATGCGGACGGCAGGCTTCCCGACGACCGGCTCGCTTCGGCGAGAGCCTATCTGGATTGGCTCGGGCCGCTGGCCGCAGGCAGCGGCATGTTGACGACCGTGCAGCAAGCGCAGCTCGAGCCGGAAGGCGGGCAGCCGTTGCCGCTCGAACCGGACGAGGCGGAGCCCGCACGCCGACCGCTTGCGCCGGTTGTGCCGCTTGAAGGGTGGAGCTTCGGCGTCATGCCTGCGGCGGCGTTCGCCGAAGAAGAGGCAGCGCCGACCGCCGAGCGCGCTGAATCGGCGGAGCAGGCGATGCGCCAGCGGCTGGCGGCAGTCGGCGAACTGGCCGTCATGGAGCCGTCGGAAGCGGCGGAGGAAGTCGACCGGCTGCTTTCCTGGACGTATGCTTACCGTGCGGCGGCGCATGTGCCGGCGAAGACGTCGGTGACGGAGATGAAGCGGCTGCGCGCCGAGGCCGCCTACGCCGAGGACAGCGCGCAACTGCCGGTACCGGCGCAAGCCGGCGGCATGCCGAAGGAAGGCAAGCCGACTGACTATACCTTCCGGCTGCGCAGGCCGCGTTTCATGGAGGAGGACGCTTTGACGGCGGCGGAGCGCGGGACGGTGAGCCATTTGCTCATGCAGCATATTCCGCTTGCCGCCCCGGTTACTCTCGCAGCGTTGCAGGAGACGATCGACAGCCTGATCGCCCGCCGCATTATGACCGCCAAGCAGGCGGAGACGATACGGCTCGAGACGGTGCAGGCTTTCTTCGACAGCGAGATCGGCCTGCGGCTGCGGCAAGCGGATTGGGTGCGCAGAGAGCTGCCGTTCAGTTGCGCGTTCCCGGCGTCCCGCATTTATGGCGCGCAAGCGGAAGGGGCCGGAGACGAGCCGATTCTGATTCAGGGCGTCGTCGACTGCTTGTTCCGGGACAGCGCCGGCATCGTGCTGCTCGATTACAAGACCGACCAGGTTTATATGGGGCAGTACGAGCAAGCGGCCGAACGGCACCGGTTTCAATTGGATGTATATGCAGAAGCGCTGGAGCTGTCGCTCGGCGAGCCGATTGCGGAATGCTACGTTCATTTTTTGAGCGGCGGCGCGACCGTCAAGCTGCGCTGACCGTACTGCCGGTCAAAGCTTCAACGGAATTCGAACGGAGGCGTACAAGTTGAATAAGGAAACCGCAACGAAGAGAACGTATACCGTGCCGGTGCTGCTGGTGCTGCTCACCTGCAGCCTGATCGGCATCGTGCTGCTGTTCTCCCTTAATTTGCAGCACGGCCAAGAGACGAAACGGCAGGATGGCGAAGCCGTCATCGCGGCCGGACAAGCGGCGAAGGTCCATATCCTGGAGGCGGCTTCCGCGCTGGACGAGCTGGCGTCGTCGTCCGATACGGCGGATCGCTTGGGCATTGTGTACCGTCTTGGCGCATCGTTCCGAGGCAAAGACGAGCTGCTGGCGTTCATCGAGGCTTCGGCGGAACGCGTCGGGCCGGGAGCGGAGACAGCCGACGCCGAACGGCCGCGCAAGCTGCTTGAAGCGATTGACGATTCGCTGGAAGGCATCGGCGCCCATTCCGGCCCGCTCAGCGAGGCGGAGCGGCAATACGTTCGGCAGGCGAGCGAATTGTACCGGCAATTGGAGCAGACGATAGCTGACTTCAAGCTCGAAACCGGAGACAAGATGGTGGAGATGACGGCGCAATCCGGCGGCGATTGGGTACAGATCGGGCAGCGGCTCGGCAAGACGCTGGACCAAGCCCAAGTCGGGGCGAACGGGGCGTTTGCGGAGCAAACCCGATAGCGTCGCAGGCTCTACAGTAGCCAAATGCCTATTGCTGCATACATTGTAGCAATAGGAGGGTGAACTGATATGGAGCTTGGTAAAATGAGTACAAAGCCGTCGACGGTGAAATCCGAATCGTCGGCAAAGCCGGGGGCGACGATAAAGCAGCCGACAGGCGTCAAGCCGTTGACGACGATAAAGCCGGCGGCGCCTGTCGCGCCTGCCGCCAAGGCGGAGACGGCCGTTATGCCGCAAATTACGGCGCCGGCCGCAGGCGAGAAGACGGAGATGAAGCAGTGGTGCAAGCATCATATGCATCGTTACGTGCTGGCGCGGACGTACAACGGCTGGTGCATCGACGGCATTGTCGAGCATATCGACGATCAATTTCTTTGCTTGGCCGTTCCGTGCGGCGTCGTTATGGTCGATCCCCGCGGTTTTATCCCATTCGGAGGACCGTTCGGAGGACCGTTCGGAGCGCCTATCGGGGCGCCGTTCTATCCGTATCCGTATTATCCGCGCCGCCGTTTTATCCGGCAGACGCTTCCGCTTGCCGCGCTGGTCGGGCTGTCCGTTCTGCCGTTTTTTTGATCCGCTTCGTACGCGCGACGTGCCGGGGCATATTCGTCCGCGTCCGGACGGGGGTGCGCCCGGCATTGGCCTGTCGTCCGATTGGACGAGCGCGGCCGTTTTCGTTATTATGGAGGGTAGTACATATTGGCCGTCAGGCAGGAGAGGGTGACATTATGAGCTGTATTTTTTGCAAAATCGTAAACGGAGAGCTTCCGTCCCGCAAAGCGTATGAGAGCGATGCCGTATTGGCATTTCACGATATCGTGCCCAAAGCGCCCGTGCACGTCGTCATCGTGCCGAAGAAGCATATCGATACGATGAACGAAGTCGAGCGCGGCACGGACGATGCGGCCGTGGCGGAGCTGTTCCACGCTGCGCGTCAAATCGCTCGCGAGCTCGGCATCGCCGAGTCCGGATATCGGCTCATTAACAACTGCAATGCGGACAGCGGCATGGAGGTCGGGCATCTTCATTTCCATCTGCTGGGAGGCCGTAATTTGGGAGCACTTCTTTCGCATGTTGAAAGTTGACACTGCCTTTCCTTTTCATCTATAATGAAATTTGATTACGGTGAATGCTCTGGACGGTCTGTTTCGGAGGGAGGGAAAACTGGTGTCTGAAACGAAAGTTCGCAAAAACGAGACTATCGATGCTGCACTCCGCCGCTTCAAGCGCTCCATCGCAAAGGACGGCGTTCTTGCTGAGGTTAAGAAGCGCAAGCATTACGAGAAGCCAAGCGTGAAACGCAAGAAGAAGTCCGAGGCTGCGCGTAAGAGAAAGTTTTAGGAGGATCACGTCCCAATGAACCTTAGCGACCGATTGAACGACGATATGAAGCAAGCGATGAAAAATCAGGACAAGTTTAGACTTACAACGATTCGCATGATTCGTGCGTCCATCAAGAACGCGGAGATCGATTTGAAGCGCCCTTTGGAGGACAGCGAAGTGCTTGATATACTAAGTCGTGAAATCAAACAACGTAAAGATTCCCTCCAAGAATTTGAAAAAGCGGGCCGAAATGATCTTGTCAAAGATGTTGCCGCAGAGATCGATATTATTGGTGTATACCTTCCCGAGCAGCTGACCGAAGAAGAAATCAAGTCAATTGTACTGCAGACCATCCAGGAAACCGGTGCTTCTTCGAAAGCCGAGATGGGAAAAGTGATGAGCGCTCTCATGCCGAAGGTAAAAGGGCGAGCTGACGGTAAACTAGTAAACACGATTGTGCAACAATCCTTGCAATAAATTCATACGGACAAGTAAACACTCCCTTATGCAAGGGAGTGTTTTTTCTGTTCTTTTTCACGAATACCATTTATAGTTATACATAATGTGGGAAACGCGCGACGTTTATGCCGCTGTCGCGTATATATAGGGACTAACTTTGTGCGAGGAGGCGTGAAGCTTGGACTTTCGGCGAATAATGCAGTGGAAAGCGCTGCTGCTTCGACTGTCGGCTATCGGATTATTGATCGGCTGCCTGCTGCCGCTGGTAATGGCGTCAGCCGCAGAGCAAAGCTCGGTCGGCGGAGCCGTCTATGTCGTGCATGCGAAGCAGACGGTCGAATCGGGATTGCAGTCATTTCTGAAAAGAGCGTATAAAGAAGCGGAGGAAGCGCGCGCCGAGCGGGTCGTGCTGCGGCTGGACACTTACGGCGGCCTGGTTGACAGCGCTGTCGAGATCGGTCATTCGATTCGAGAAAGCAAAGTGCCGACGACCGTATTCGTGGAAGGCAAAGCGGTATCGGCAGGCACGTATATCGCGCTTAATGCGCAGAACATCGTGATGCAGCCGGGCAGCACGATCGGAGCCGCGGCTGTCGTCGACGGATCGGGCGAGCTGATCGACAACCCGAAGATCGTCTCGTTCTGGACGGGCGAGATGATGGAAGCGGCGCGGCTTCATGAGCGCAATCCGGATTATGCCGCCGCGATGACCGATACGAATGCCGTAGTCGCAGTGAAAGAAATCGGCCGCACGAAAGCGCAGGGCGATATTTTGACGCTGACGGCGACGGAGGCGGTAAAGGCCGGGTATGCGGAGCATATTGCGTCTACGGTAGACGAGACGATTCAATGGCTCGGACTTGCGGAACGTACGCGAATCGAGATCGAGCCGTCCTGGTCGGAGCGGCTGGCCGCCTGGCTGACGTCGCCGGTTATTATGACGATACTGCTCATTCTCGGCATAGCGGGCGTCGCCATTGAGATGCTGCTTCCGGGATTCGGCGTTCCCGGCATCGTCGGCATTGCGTCGTTCGTCCTATTCTTCTTCGGTCATTACGTCGCCGGATTTGCCGGTCAAGAGTCGATCATCCTGTTTATCGCGGGGATTGTGCTGCTGGCGTCGGAGCTGTTCATTCCGAGCTTCGGCATCCTTGGCGTGCTGGGAGCCATCGCGCTCGTGGCGGGCGTCGTAACGGCGGCGCAGGATGCGATTACGGCGCTTTACGCGCTCGCTATCGCATTGGTCGTGTCCGTCGTCCTGATCTATGTGCTGGCGCGCAAATACAGCCACCGCGGCATATGGAACAAGTTCATTCTCCGGGATAAACTAACGTCGGAGCAGGGCTACGTATCGAATCCGTCGCGGGAAGCGCTGATTGGCCGCTCGGGCGTGACGCTGACGCCGCTTCGTCCGGCAGGGGCGGTCGATATCGACGGCGAACGGATCGATGTCGTCACCGACGGACGATTCATTGGAGCGGGCGTCTCCGTTACCGTCGTGTCGACGGACGGTACGCGCGTCGTCGTCAAAGAAGCCGCCGATTCGAATTGAGCGGTCGGCTAATCAACGATATGGAGGGGTTTAAATGGAACCGCAAGCTGTCACATTTCTTATTATTGCAGTCGTTGTCATCGTTGCCCTGTTCGTCTTTCTAAGCTTCTTCCCGATCATGCTCTGGATTTCCGCGCTTGCATCGGGCGTTCGGATCAGCATCATTACGCTGGTCGCCATGCGCTTGCGCCGCGTCGTGCCGAGCCGGATCGTCAATCCGCTCATTAAAGCGACGAAAGCCGGGCTCGGACTTTCAATCAACCAGCTTGAAAGCCACTTTCTTGCCGGGGGCAATGTCGACCGCGTCGTCAATGCGCTGATCGCGGCGCAGCGCGCCAACATTCCGCTCGTGTTCGAGCGTGCGGCAGCAATCGACCTTGCGGGCCGCGACGTTCTTCAAGCGGTTCAAATGAGCGTCAACCCGCGCGTCATTGAGACGCCGACCGTCGCAGCGGTTGCGAAAGACGGCATTGAGGTGAAGGTTAAAGCGCGCGTTACCGTGCGGGCGAATATCGAGCGTCTCGTCGGCGGCGCCGGCGAGGAAACGATCATCGCGCGCGTCGGAGAAGGCATCGTTACGACGGTCGGTTCGTCCGCGTCGCACAAAGACGTATTGGAGAACCCGGATCTGATCTCGCGGACCGTGCTTGGCAAAGGATTGGATGCGGGAACGGCATTCGAAATATTGTCCATCGATATTGCGGATGTGGATGTAGGCAAAAACATCGGCGCTCATCTCCAGACGGAGCAGGCCGAGGCAGACAAACGGATCGCGCAGGCGAAGGCGGAAGAGCGCCGCGCAATGGCCGTTGCGCACGAACAAGAGATGAAAGCCAAGGTGGTCGAAATGCGCGCTCGCGTCGTGGAATCGGAGTCGCAGGTTCCGCTTGCAATGGCTGAAGCGCTCAAGAGCGGCAAGCTGGGCGTCATGGATTATATGAACATGAAGAACATTGAAGCGGATACGCAAATGCGCAGCTCGATCGGCAAGCCGGATGCGGCGCAGCAAGACGATAACAAGGCGTAGGCGCCGCGATGGAGAAGCTGATCGAATTTCTGCTGGAGCATATTTATATCGTCATTGTTGTCGTAGGCTTCCTGCTGTCGGCGATGAGAAAGATGAAAGGCGGCGGCAGAACGATGCGGATGCCGGATTTCGGCGGAGGAGACGCATCGGCAGCGGAAGAGCTTGAGCCGCAGTATAGGCCAAGAGACGAGGAATGGCCGCCGCCAGGCCGTCAGTCGTCGATGGAGCGTCCGCAGCAGCCCGCTGTCGTCCGGAGAACGGTATCGTCCGGCGGGTCTGTATCGGTCCGTCAGCAGCCCGCTCGGGAAGACGAATCTTACCTCTCGGAGAGGCTGCTGGAAGCAAGCGTGCCGCGCGCAGCGGAGAAGCGGCAGCCGGGTCCGTCGGCTGCTGTCTCCGTCGGCAAGCGGCGCGTTCCCGTCGAGCCCGACGCGGCTGCGATGCGCCAGGCGGTCGTCTGGGCGGAAATATTAGGCCCACCGCGAGCCAAGCGCCCGTGGAGCAACGGCAAATAAATAAAGCGCCGCATAGCGCGCGCGAAAGTCCGTACGGAGCTCAGCCATAGGCCGAGCGCCCGCTGCGGGCTTTTTTTTGTATCCGAAATGACCGCTCTTCTATCGTAAGCTTCATAAACCGGGAGCGCGCCGCATAATTTGTTAAAGTACGGGAGGGGGAGCGGATAACGCTATGTCTATGCGTCGGATGAACCGCAAGCTGCAAAAACTGACGGCTCAGTTGCTGGAACTTCCTCAAGACGTCGTGTACGATCTTCCCCGTCTCACGATGATAGGCGACCGGCAACTGTATATCGAAAACCATCGCGGCGTCCTTCATTTCTCAAGCGACCGGCTTCGTCTTGCGCTCAGCAAAGGGGAATTGGAAGTGACGGGAGCCGATCTCGTCATCCGGACGATCTGGACGGAGGAAGTGTTCGTAGAAGGCGTCATTAAAAATATCGAGGTGCACGGCATGTAAGGCGGGCGCGTCAGCCGGACGGGCAGCGAAAGGAGCGGACGAGCGTGAAAGGAACCTGGATGCAGTGGATAAGAGGGATCGTGACGGTGAGGGCGCGCGGCGGCGAGCCCGAAGCGTTTGTGAATCGGGCGCTGCAAGGCGGCGTCGAGCTATGGTCGATCCGCCGGGCAAGCGGCGGAGAATTGGAGTTCGAGACGACGGTGCGCGATTTTTTTCGGCTGCGCCCCTACTTGAAGCGGACAAGCTGCCGCATTCATGTGGCAGGGAGAGAGGGCATGCCGTTCTGGATCGTAAAAATTCGAAGGCGCGTCTTTTTCGGTATCGGAATGCTGGTCTTCTTTGTCGGCTTGTACTTGCTGTCGTCGCTCGTCTGGTCGGTGCAGGTGACGGGCAACGTTCGGATATCGGATGAGCAAGTATTGCAGGCGGCGAAGGCCGAGGGCGTCCATCAACTGCAATGGTCGTTCCGGCTGGACGACCCTGCGGCGCTGGCCAAGCGGCTTGCCGCCCGTCTGCCGGACGCGGCATGGGTTGGCGTGAAGAAGAAGGGGACGTCCGTCGTCATTAGCGTTGTCGAGTCGACGAAGCCGGACCGCGGACCGCTGCTCAGCCCGCGGCATTTGATCGCCTCCGCCGATGCGGTTGTCACCGATATTCAGGCGGAGGCGGGCCGGCCGGTCGCGAAACGGAATATGCGGGTTCGGAAGGGCGATATTTTAATTTCGGGTACGCTGGGCGGCGATGCGAGCGCGCCGCCGGTTGTCGCGAAAGGAAAAGTGCGCGGAATTGTATGGCATGAGTATCAGATCGTTTCTCCGTTGTCGGAAAAGGTTAAAGTATATACAGGAGAGTCGAAAATCAAATGGAATCTGGTCATTGGCGGCAGAGCGCTGCAAATTAGCGGCTTCGGCGGCAGCCCGTTCGCGACGTTCGAGGTCGTGCAGCGGGAGGAGAAGGCGTCCTGGCGAGGCTTGCAACTGCCGATCGGCCGTTTGAAAGAGACGGTGCTGGAAGTGCGGCAGGATGAACGAACGCTGACCAAAGAGGAAGCGATTGCCAAAGGAATTCAGCAGGCCAAGGCCGATTTGATGACGAAAGTGGGCGCGGATGCGGTCGTGCTGGCGGAAAAACTTTTGCATGAAAAGACGGACAATGGTAAAGTTTATTTGAAAGTGCTTTTGGAAGTGGAACAATCGATCGTAACCGAAATGCCATTAGTGAGCACGCAAGGAGAATGAGTCTATTTGCACAATGAGACAAAGACGGTGAAATTGACGCTGCGGAATGCGGCGGAAGGGCTTGCGGTATTCGGTCCTCAGGACCGGTATTTGCGGCTGATCGAAAGCCAAATGAGCGCATCGATCCAATCGCGCGAGGCGGAGATCGTTATTACGGGCGAACCGGACGAGGTGGAGTCGCTGGAGCAACTGTTCAGCGTGCTGCTGCAGCTCGTTCGCGGCGGATTTACGCCGACGGAGCGGGACGTGGCGTATGCGCTGGAGCTTGCGCGGCAGCTACAGGCGGATCAATTGCTCGATTTGCTGACCTACACGATTACGACGACGTATAAGGGCAAGCCGATTCGCGTGAAGACGATCGGCCAACGGCATTATATTCAGACGATTAAGAAGAAGGATATCGTGTTCGGGATCGGTCCGGCGGGCACGGGCAAGACGTATCTGGCCGTCGTGCTGGCCGTGGCTGCGCTGAAGGAAGGCGCGGTCAAGCGGATTATGCTGACGCGTCCGGCTGTCGAAGCGGGCGAGAATCTCGGCTTCCTGCCGGGCGACTTGCAGGAGAAGGTCGATCCTTATTTGCGGCCGTTATACGATGCGCTGCACGACGTGCTTGGCTTGGAGCAGACGACGAAGCTGTTCGAGCGCGGCATGATCGAGGTGGCTCCTCTCGCGTATATGCGGGGACGCACGCTGGACGACTCGTTCATCATTCTGGACGAAGCGCAGAATACGACGCCGGAGCAGATGAAGATGTTTCTGACCCGTCTCGGATTCGGCTCGAAGATGGTCGTCACGGGCGACGTCACGCAGATCGATCTGCCTCGCGGCAAGAAGAGCGGCTTGATTGAGGCTTCCCGGATATTGCAAGGCATTGAAGAAATCGGATTCGTTACCTTCTCGGAGCAGGATGTCGTACGTCATACCTTGGTACAGAAGATTATTACGGCTTACAACCAGGACGCGGAAAACCAAGCATAGAGAGGATTGTACGCTGCATGAACCGGAACAAGGATAACCGACAAGGGCATCAGGAGAGAACGACAAAAGGATGGAAGCAAAGCGCGGGCGTACGCTACGCGCTGCTTTTTCTATTCGTGCTGCTGTTTTATTTCAATCTGTCTCCCTACCTCGTTCCGCAAACCTATGACGTGAAGAAGGGCGCGGTAAGCGAGAAGACGATTGAAGCGCCCAAACAAATATTCGACGAGAAGGCGACGCTGCAGGCGCAGGAGAAAGCGGCGGAAGCGGTGGAAGACATCTATACGTACGTACCGTTGCGCGGCGATCAGCTAGTCGATCAGATTTTTATGCGGATGGACCAGCTCAATCAGGACGACGGCGTTACGATGGAGGACAAGATTCAAATCTATCGCACCGAAATTCCGCGCAAATACGACGAGTATTTGGAGCAGTTTGCGAAATCGAACCGGGGCAACGGCAAATATAACGACACGTTGCTGGACGTTATGCTGAGCACCGCGAAGGAGCAGCGCTACACCGTTCCGGAAGAGACGTTCTACAAAATGCCGAAGCTTGCGCAAGAGCAACTGTCCGAAATGCGCAGCGTCGCGATGGAATCGGTTCGCAGGCTGATGATCGAGCAATTGCGCGACGCCGAGACGGCGCGCACGCGCGTCGCGGAGCTGGTCAACGCCAGCACGCTGACGAACCGGACGGCTCGCGAGATCGTGCAGGAGCTGGCGCGTTATGCCATTATGCCGAACAAGTTCTACGATAAGGAAGCGACGAACGAAGCGAGGGCGTCGGCGCGGGAGAATACGGCGCGCGTCGTCATTCCCGAGGGCGAGGTTATCGTCGCCAAGGGCGAGCTGATTACGCCGGAGAAATACGAGCTTCTCGAGAACGCCGGATTGCTGCAGGACCGGAAGACGTATTGGCCGCAGCTTGGCACGCTGCTGCTGTCCGTTCTATTCGTTATCGTTCTGTTCAGCTACATGGCGCAGTCGGGCGGCATTAGCGGCGCGAAGCCGAAGTACGGCAACCCGCAACTGCTGATGCTGCTGCTTATCTTCCTCTTGAACATGATTATTATGCAAATCGTCAGCCTGCCGCAGTCGTCGGCGACCGCATACGTCGGTTATTTAGCGCCGGTAGCGACCGGAACGATGCTGATCGCGCTGCTGCTCGACATGCACGCGGCCATCGTCAGCTCGTTCTTGTTCGCGATTGCCGGCAGCATTATATTCAATACCGGGCGGGAAAGCCTGTTCGATTTCGACTATGGCTTCGTTATCGCCGTCGTGTCGTTCTCCGCGATCTTCGCGGTGCATCGGGCAAGCCAGCGCTCGACTATTTTGAAAGCGGGCATCATGGCCAGCCTGTTCGGCTCCTTATCGGTGCTCGCGCTGCAACTGCTCGGCGAGAAGATCGACCAGACGGAGCTGATCTATGCGACGGGCTTCGCATTCGCCAGCGGGCTGATTACGGCCGTGCTCGTCATCGGCATTATGCCGTTCTTCGAAGTAACGTTCGGCATTTTATCCGCGCTCAAGCTGGTAGAGCTGTCCAGTCCGAACCATCCGCTGCTGCGCAAGCTGCTGACGGAGACGCCGGGGACGTACCATCATAGCGTCATGGTCGGCAATCTGTCGGAAGCGGCCGCGGAAGCGATCGGCGCCGACGGTCTGCTCTGCCGGGTCGGCTCGTTCTACCACGATATCGGGAAGACGAAGCGGCCGAACTATTTTATCGAGAATCAGACGAACATTGAGAATCCGCATGATTCGATCGAGCCGAAGCTGAGCAAGTCGATTATCGTCGCGCATGCGCGGGACGGCGTCGAAATGCTGCGGGGCTATAACATTCCGCGGCCGATCCGCGACATCGCGGAGCAGCATCACGGAACGACATTCTTGAAATTTTTCTATCACAAGGCGTTGAAGCAGGCGGAGGAGCAGGGAGTGGAGCCGGACTTTACGGCCGACGATTTCCGTTATCCGGGGCCGAAGGCGCAGTCGAAGGAAGCGGCGGTCGTCGGCATTGCCGATTGCGTAGAGGCGGCCGTCCGAAGCTTGCGGAAGCCGACGGTAGAGCATATCGAAACGATGATTCAGAAGATTATTAAAGACCGTCTGGACGACAATCAATTCAATGAATGCGATCTGACGATGAAAGAGCTCGACAAGATCGCGCAGACGCTGAAGGAAGCCGTAATCGGCATCTTTCATTCGCGCATTGAATATCCGGACGATGTCAAACCGAAGGAGCGGCTGGCATGAGCTTAGTGTTGGACTGGAGCAATGAACAATCGAAGATCGATATACCCGAGGCGTGGATTGCCCGTCTGGAGCAGTTGCTCCAACTTGCCGCCGAGCAGGAAGGCTTGACGGAGGGCGAAGTGTCGCTGACGTTCGTCGACGATGAGGAAATTCACCGTCTGAACCGCGAATTCCGCGATATCGACCGTCCGACGGACGTGCTGTCGTTCGCGATGCAGGAAGAGGGCGAAGAGGAACCGGAAATCGTCTTCGAGGTCGAGTCGGAGGACGAGCCGGACCCGTTCTCGGGCATGCTCGGCGACATCGTTATCTCAACCGAGCGGGCGAAGCAGCAAAGCGAGGAATACGGCCACTCGCTTGAGCGAGAGATCGGATTTCTGTTCGTGCACGGCTTTCTTCATCTGATCGGCTACGATCACGAGGACGCCGAAGGCGAAGCGGAAATGACGGCGAAGCAAGAAGCGGTGCTGCAGAAGGCGGGCTTGCCTCGCTAATGCGGGAGGAGCTGAACAGCTTTCGCTGCGCGGCCCAAGGCATCGCCTATGCCGTTCGAACCCAGAAGCATTTGCGGTTTCATCTTGCCGCCGCGCTGCTTGTGGCGGCGGCTGCCGCATGGCTCGGTCTGGAGCCGATCGAGTGGGCGATTCTGCTCGTCGTGATGGCGCTCGTGATCTCGCTGGAAATCGTCAATACGGCGCTCGAGCTGACGATCGACCGAATCGGCACGGAGCGGCATCCGCTCGCCAAAGCGGCCAAGGACGCGGCGGCAGGCGCCGTGCTTGTCGCGTCGCTGTTCGCAGCGGCGGTCGGCGTGCTGCTGCTCGGCCCTCCATTGTGGGACCGGCTGTTCGGCGGGTAAAGCAGCGGTCGGCCGCCCGCGTATATCATGGAGGCAAGGGAGCTGAGGTTTTATGAACGATAAGGGAAGCGGCCTTGCGAAGTGGGAAAGCTTAATGAATGCGGCGCGGGAAGCTCGTAATCGGGCGTACGTGCCGTATTCCCGTTTTCAAGTCGGCGCGGCGCTGCTTGACCGCGAAGGCCGGATTCACTACGGCTGCAATGTGGAGAATGCGGCTTACGGACCGACGAACTGCGCGGAACGGACCGCCATGTTCCGCGCGATAGCCGACGGCTGCGAGCCGGGTACGTTTCAGGCGATCGCCGTCATTGGCGACACGGCCGGGCCGATCGCCCCGTGCGGTGTATGCCGCCAAGTGCTGATGGAGCTGGGCGGACCGGACATGCCGGTCGTCATGGGCAATCTGCACGGCGATATCGCAGTCATGACGGTGGGAGAACTGCTGCCTGGCGCTTTCACGTCGGCGGATTTGCATTTGAACGAACAATCGTAAGCGGTACGTATAGAAGCGAGAAGGGGTAACAAATCGATGAATCGTATGAATAACACGGACAACACGCGCGGCAAACGCAAATTTTATTCCGGCTTCGTCGCGATCGTCGGCAGGCCGAACGTCGGCAAGTCGACGCTGATGAACCATATTATCGGGCAGAAAATCGCCATTATGTCGGACAAGCCGCAGACGACGCGCAACAAAATTCACGGCGTCTACACGAAGGACGATATGCAGATCGTCTTCCTCGATACGCCGGGCATTCATAAGCCGCAGTCGAAGCTGGGCAATTATATGGTCAAGTCGGCCGTCAGCGCGCTCGACGAGGTAGAGGCGGCGCTGTTCCTGATTGACGTATCGGAAGGGCTCGGCGGCGGCGACCGGTTCATTATCGAGCAGCTTAAGAAAGTGACGAACACGCCGGTGTTCCTCGTTATGAACAAGATCGATAAGGTGCATCCGGAAGAGCTGCTCAAAATTATTACGCAGTACAAAGATTTGTACGAGTTCGCGGAAATTGTTCCGATCAGCGCGCTGAAAGGCAATAACGTCGATACGCTGATGACGCAGATCGGCAAATATTTGCCGGAAGGGCCGCAGTATTATCCGGCCGACCAAATTACCGACCATCCGGAGCAGTTCGTCTGCGCGGAGCTGATCCGCGAGAAAATCCTGCATATGACACGCGAAGAAATACCGCATTCCATCGCCGTTACGATTGAAGATATGCGGGTGCAGGACAATGGCGTCGTCTATATCGGAGCGGTTATTTTCGTGGAACGGGATTCGCAGAAAGGCATTATTATCGGCAAGCAGGGCGCGCTGCTGAAGGAAGTCGGCAAGCAAGCCCGCCGCGATATCGAGACGCTGCTCGGTTCCCGCACCTTCCTGGAGCTGTGGGTGAAGGTGAAGAAGGATTGGCGGAATCAGGATCGCGTGCTGAAGGATCTCGGCTTCCAGAATGACTGATCTCTCGGTTAGAATCGCTGACCGGATTTAACGGATTTTGACAAGGATACGTATTCCCCCTTTATCGCAAGCTATAGTTGTCAGGCAGTGTTAAGCGATTTCTGACAGGGCGGAAAGGGTGAATACGGAATGCGAGATTTTTCGTGGAAGTATTTTGCGTTGACCGGCAATGTCGACGCGTTTTTGCTCTACAAGGAAATGCACCAGATCAGCGAGGCCGACACGGCGGAGGACGCCGCTTCGCATGAGCCCGGAGAGAGCGACGAGGAAGGAGTGCCGTCCCTGCTATAAGTGGACGACGCGCGGTCGTTCGAATTGGCTGAACTGGCGCAGGGCGATTGCCTGCGATGGGAGAAGATAGGGGATGCTGTACCGAACCTGCGCCATCATTATTCGAAGCATGGATTACGGGGAAGGCAACAAAATCGTTACCCTGCTGACGGAGGGCGGCAGCAAGGCGGGCGTCATTATTCGCGGCGCGAAAAAAGCCCGAAGCCGGCATGGCTCGCTTGCCCAGCCGTTTACATACGGGGAGTTTATTTTTTTTAAAGGAAGCGCGGGCGGGCTGGGCACGCTTAATCATGGCGAGATTATGGCTTCGCATCATTTGCTGCGCGAGCGGCTTGACTTGGCGGCCTATGCCTCCTACGCGGCCGAGCTGACCGATCGGACGTTGCAGGACGACGAGGCGGATCCGTTCCTATACGGTCAGTTGAAGGCTTGCTTCGAATCGATGGAAGCGGGCAAAGATCCGCAAATCGTCAGTCATCTGTTCGAGATGAAAATTTTGCAAAGAGCCGGTTACGATCCGCAATTGGACGAATGCGTGTCCTGCGAATCGCAGGAAGCGCCTTTCATGCTCAGCGTCGGCAGCGGCGGCGTGCTATGCAGACGGTGCGCCCACCGCGATCCGTATGCGATTCGGCTGTCCGACGGGACGCTGAAAGTGCTCCGGCTGTTCCGCAGACTCGATCTATGGCGGCTCGGAAACGTGTCGCTGAAGGACGAGACGAAGCAGGAAGTAAAGAAAGCGATGCGGCGTTTATTGGACGCTCACCTTGGCTTGCAGTTGAAGTCGAGAAGTTTTTTGGATCAACTGGATAAATACGATCTTTAATGGAGTAATCCGATTTTTAACGTAAAAAACGGCAGGATGAAGACGATTCGACGGGATGCTCGATTAATGCGGGCATCCTTTCGCTATTTTCGGGATTATAAGGCCGTAACGAGCCGATACGGTTCGATATGCCGTTTGACGATCTTTTCCGCATGCCCTTACAATGAACCGAAGATTAAAGGGGGCGAAGACGTCATGAGTAACCGTAAAGGATCGTTATCGGAGCGTTCCATCTCCATCTGGGCGCTGACTTGGCCGATAATGATCGAGATGACGCTCCAATTCATGCTCGGAACTGCGGACACCATTCAGGTCAGTCGGATTTCGGACGATGCGGTAGCGGTCGTTGGCATTGCCAATCAATTTTTTAACGCAGTCATCGTGCTGTTCTCGCTCGTTTGCAGCGGCGCCGGCATTCTAATTGCACAGAAGCTGGGCGCGCATAAACAAATGGAAGCCAGAAAGATCGCCGTCATGTCCGTTACGATAACGGCTATGATCGGCATTGTGATCTCGATCTTGCTCGCAAGCTGCACGGATGTGTTCATTGCCATGCTGAACGTGCCGGTGGAAATCAGGCCGCTTGCGCATACGTATATGTCAATGGTCGGCGGAGGCATGATTATTACGGCGCTGAACCTGTCGTTCAGCACGGCCGTGCGCAATACCGGGGACACTCGCTCGCCGATGCTGATCGCGGTCGGGATGAACATTCTGCATATCGCGCTGAACTACGCATTTATATTCGGGGCATTCGGGTTTCCGAAATGGGGGCTGTACGGCGTCGGCGTCTCGATGCTCATTGCGCGGGGAGTGGCGATGCTGTTCCAGATTCGTCTGTTTACGCACGCTTTCGGCGACCGGATTCGGCTGCGGGAATATTTTAAGTTCAATGGACCGCTGCTGAAGGAAGTCGTCAAGCTGGGCTGGCCGCTCAGCATGAACGGCGCTTCGTGGACGTTCTCGCAGTTGACGATCTATGCGATTATCGCGACGATGGGGGCGGAGCAGCTTGCTACCCGGACGTACATGAATACGATCGAATCGTTCGCGTTCTTGTTCGGCTGGTCGCTCGCGATGGGCGTCCAGATTCGGATCAGTTACTTGTATGGCGCAGGGAGATATCGAGAAGCTTATTACGATGCTTACAAAGTCGTCGGCTGGGGGATCGTCATTGTGCTCGCGAACACAGCGCTTATGCTGCTGTTCCGCCATCAACTGCTCGGCTTGTTTACCGAAGATCAACAGATTATCGATACGGCGCTTACGCTGCTCTGGCTCAATCTGATTCTGCAGCCGGGCAAGATGCTTAACATGGCGCTCGGCCAATCGCTTAGCGCCATCGGCGACAGCCGTACCGTCATGCTGTATTCGCTGCCGATTATGTGGGTCGTGGCGGTCGGTGCGTCGTATATGCTGGCTGCGCCCCTCGGCTATGGATTGCTCGGCATCTACGCCGGCATGATTGCGGACGAATACTTGCGCGGCGCGGCAAGCACGTACCGCTGGCGGCTTCACCGCCGCAAGGCATTCGCCAGCGCTTTCGACGAATCGAAGACCGAAGCGGACCGCTCGGCCGCATCCACCGTATCGATTTGACAACGGCGGCGAAAACGAATACTATATTCCAAGGCGAATAAAGGAATAAGCGTGCGATGAGGGGAACAGTAGCCGGGAACGGTCGGCCGTATAGCGATCCGGGGACAGTGAAAGCCCGGGCGGACCATTCGGTGAAGGGCATTCCGGAGTGCGTTGGCGCATTTGGAAAAGAGGGCATAACGGCAGCGGACGGAAGGTCGGCGCGTGCGTTATGTCAAGTAGGGTGGAACCGCGGGAGCATGCTCTCGTCCCTACGTCTGTCAATCAGGCGTGGGGACGGGAGTTTTTTGTCATTTTATGAGACCGTTGCCTGCCGCTTGAAGCGATTGAAATCAACGAATGAAGGGGAGTCGCACATGAGCATGAATTTTCAGAACATGATTTTGACGCTGCAGCAGTTTTGGGCCGAGCAGAATTGCCTTCTCGTGCAGCCGTATGACGTAGAGAAAGGCGCGGGTACGCTTAACCCGATGACGTTCCTGCGGGTAATCGGTCCGGAGCCTTGGAACGTCGCTTACGTGGAGCCTTCTCGTCGTCCGGCGGACGGCCGTTACGGCGAGAATCCGAACCGGCTGTACCAGCATCACCAATTCCAAGTAATTATGAAGCCTTCGCCGGACAACATTCAGGAGCTGTATCTGGAGAGTCTGAAACGCCTCGGCATCGATCCTGCGCATCACGACATCCGCTTCGTCGAGGATAACTGGGAACACCCGGGCCTAGGCGCATGGGGGCTTGGCTGGGAAGTATGGCTCGACGGCATGGAAATTACGCAGTTCACTTACTTCCAGCAAGTCGGCGGCATCGACATGAACCCGATTGCTGTCGAAATTACGTACGGTATGGAGCGTCTGGCTTCGTACATTCAAGAGAAGGAAAATGTGTTCGAGCTCGAGTGGGTCGGCGACGTGAAATACGGCGACGTGTTCCTGCAGCCGGAGTACGAGCATTCCAAATATACGTTCGAAATGTCCGACACGGCGATGCTGTTCAAGCTGTTCAATATGTACGAGGAAGAAGCGAAGCGTTCCCTCGACAACCATCTGGTGTTCCCGGCTTACGATTATACGTTGAAATGCTCGCATGCGTTCAACCTGCTTGACGCTCGCGGCGCGATCAGCGTGACGGAGCGCACGGGCTACATTATTCGCGTTCGCAATCTGGCCCGCGCTTGTGCGGCAACTTATCTGGAGGAGCGCGAACGGCTTGGATTCCCGCTGCTGAAGAAAGGGGATGAGCGCTAATGGCAAAAGATTTATTGTTCGAGATCGGGTTGGAAGAAGTGCCTGCACGCTTCGTGCGCGGTGCCGTTAACCAACTGAAGGATAAAATGACGAAATGGCTCGACGATTCGCGTATTGCGCACGGCGAAGTCGATGCATACGCTACGCCTCGACGCCTTGCCGTGCTCGTTCGCGAAGTTGCGGAGAAGCAATCGGACGTCAATGAAGAAGTAAAAGGCCCATCGCGCAAAATTGCGCAGGATGCGACCGGCGCTTGGAGCAAAGCGGCGCTTGGCTTCGCGAAGAGCCAAGGCATCGAGCCCGACCAGCTTTATTTCAAAGAGCTTGCCGGCGTGGAATACGTATACGGCAACAAAAGCAGCGTAGGCGTCGAGACGGCATCCGTGCTGTCGGAGGGACTGGCGGCAATCGTGCAAGGCATGACGTTCCCGAAAAACATGCGCTGGGGCAGCTACGACCTGAAGTTCGTCCGCCCAATCAAATGGTTCGTCGCATTGTTCGGCTCGGAGATCGTGCCCCTTGAAATGACGGGCGTTGCCAGCGGCAACGTGACGCGCGGCCATCGGTTCCTCGGCGGGGAGACGACAATTGCGAAGCCGTCCGAATACGTCGAAGCGTTGCGCGCGCAGCACGTTATCGCCGACATCGCCGAGCGCGAAGCGGAAATCGTGCGTCAGATCGAGGCGCTTGCGCAGGAGAAAGGCTGGGAAATTGCCGTTAAGGAAGACCTGCTCGAAGAGGTGCTGTTCCTCGTCGAGACGCCTAGCGTATTGTTCGGCACGTTCGATCCGTCGTTCCTGCACATTCCGCAGGAAGTGCTCATTACGTCGATGCGCGAGCATCAGCGCTACTTCCCGGTGCTGGACAAGGAAGGAAAGCTGCTTCCGTTCTTCGTAACGGTGCGCAACGGCGACAAGACGTCGCTCGACGTCGTCGCGAAGGGCAACGAGAAGGTGCTGCGCGCGCGTCTGTCCGACGCGAAGTTCTTCTATGCCGAAGATCAGAAGCTTGCTATTGCGGATGCGCTCGCGAAGCTCGAGACGATCGTCTATCATGAGGAACTCGGCACGGTAGCGGACAAAGTGCGCCGCATTCGCGCCATTGCCGACAAGCTGGCGGCACATGTGCAGGCGGACGCTTCGGACGCGGCCGACGTTAGCCGCGCGGCGGATATTAGTAAGTTCGACCTCGTGACGCAGATGGTATACGAGTTCCCGGAACTGCAAGGCATTATGGGCGAAGATTACGCGCGCAAAGCGGGCGAGCGCGAAGCGGTCGCGAAGGCGATCAATGAGCACTATCAGCCGCGTTTCGCGGGCGACCGCGCGCCGGCGTCGCTTCCGGGCGCAATCGTAAGCTTGTCTGACAAAATCGACACGATCGTCGGCTGCTTCTCGATCGGCATTATCCCGACGGGTTCGCAGGACCCTTACGCGCTTCGCCGTCAAGCGGCCGGCATCGTGCAGACGATTCTCGCGCAAAGCTTGCCGATCGCGCTCGGCGATCTGTTCGATATTGCGATTGCCGTTCACGAGCAGCGCGGATTGAAACGTTCCGCCGCCGAGATTCGTAAAGACTTGTACGATTTCTTTGCGCTTCGCGTGAAGAACGTGCTGACGGAGCAAGGCGTCCGTTACGACGTTGTTGACGCCGTCATGGCGGGCGGCTTCGACGACTTGAAGCTGACGGTCGAGCGGGCAGCCGTACTCGTCGCGAATGCTGCCGGCGAGGACAAGGACGAATTCAAGCTTGTCGTCGACGCGTTCAACCGCGTCAACAACTTGGCTGCGAAAGCGGAGACGGCGGAGATCGATCCGGCGCTGTTCGCAGAATCGGCCGAGCAAGCTCTCTACGACGCATGGAAGTCGGTTCATGCCGCCTACGCCGAGCGTTTCCGCAGCGGCGATGTCGCCGGCGCACTGAAGCAACTGGCGTCCCTGAAGGCGCCGATTACGGTGTACTTCGATTTCGTCATGGTTATGGCTCAGCAGGACGACGTGCGCCGCAATCGTCTGGCTACGCTGGCTGCCATCTCGGCGGACATCGTCAAGCTCGCCGACTTTAGCAAGCTGGTGTGGTAGAACGAAGGATGCTGGATTAGCTGAAGCTGGGGCACCAGACGAGTGTCGTGGAAGTAGAAGCATCGCTGCGAGAGCAGATCATTCTTCCGATCGCTGTTGTAGTCGAATTCTTTTGAATTTGTAATACCGCAAAGCGGTTAGAATTCGACTACAAAGGCGAGCGCTGCGCTTCTCCAGAATGATTCTGCCCTCTCCGCTGAAGCCGGCCGACTCGCTCAACATTTTTTAAGAGCGAGTGCGTTACGGTCGTGCCTCACGTCACGGCATTAACGATAGTGCGGTGCATCGCTGCGAGAGCAGATCATTCTTCCGATCGCTGTTGTAGTCGAATTCTTTTGAATTTGTAATACCGCAAAGCGGGTAGAATTCGACTACAAAGGCGAGCGCTACGCTTCTCCAGAATGATTCTGCCCTCTCCGCTGAAGCCGGCCGACTCGCTCAACGGTGTGGGAAAGTCTGCACAAAGTACGTTCTTTTCGTCGAATGTTCGTGCCTGTAACTTAATTTCTGCATAAATTGCAGAAGTTTCAATGCTATAACCGGCAGAATGAAGAAATGGCGTGAATTGACTGTATGCTATGCAGGAATATCTTCCATTGCAGCGTACCGACTATTGAAAATCTGTATATTATGTAGACTTTCAATAGTGGGAGATTCGTGGAATTGTAGAATGCGGCGATAGAACGCCCAACCTCAAAAGTAACTAGTTTTGTCAGCACGCGAAGCGTGCGGAACGATGCGAGACGAGATTGGTCGAGCGAGTCAAGGCAGTGTAGTGAAATGCGGCGTGAAGCGGAGCAGAGGGGTGGAATTGTTCCGAAGAAACGGAGTGTTCGCCTTTGTCCCCGGATTGTAACCGAATCAGGTTTCATAATCATCATAACAATCCGGGGACAACAGCGATCGTAGGAACAATCCGCACCGTAGCGGCTCTCGAGCGCAACTTTTGGACAGGAGGAATAGCCCAAATGGAACGGAACCTCGAACGGAACCTCATTGTATATGTCGTTTCCGACTCGGCCGGCGAGACCGGCGAGTTCGTCGTCAGAGCCGCGGCGGCTCAATTCCATCCGATTGTGGCCGATATTCGCCGGGCGCCGTTTATACAGGATGTGTCGGCGCTGGAGCGGGTCGTGCTTCGGGCCAAGCAAACGGGCGGCATCATCCTGTTTACGCTCGTGATTCCGACGCTGCGGGACGAGTTGGTGAGGCTGAGCCGGACGTACGAAGTGGAATGCATCGATCTGCTCGGCCAGCTCGTGACGAGCTTCGAACGGCAGACCGGCAAGTCGGCCCGGCAGGAGCCAGGATTGAACCACGTGCTCGATGCCGATTACTTCCGCAAAGTCGATGCGGTCGAATTCGCCGTCAAGTACGACGACGCGCGCGATACGACCGGCGTGCTGAAAGCGGATATCGTGCTGGTCGGCGTCTCCCGAACCTCGAAAACGCCGCTGTCCATGTATTTGGCCCATAAGAAATACAAGGTGGCGAACGTGCCGCTCGTGCCGGAGCTGAAGCCGCCGGAAGAGCTGTTCAGCGTCCGCAAGGAGAAGATTATCGGCCTCACGATCGGCGTGCCTTACTTGAATATTATCCGCAAAGAGCGGCTGAAAGCGCTCGGACTGCCGGACAGCGCCGCTTATGCGACGACGGCTAGAATCGAGCAGGAGCTTGCTTACGCCGAATCGGTCATGAAGAAGCTCGGCTGCACCGTAATCGACGTGTCGTTTCGCGCGGTGGAGGAGACGGCAAGCATCATTATGGAGCATGTTCGACTTCAGTCCTAATGCCGGCAGGATTTTATAAAGCTACGCCGTATATAATAGTACGGTAATTTCATTACAAAACGAACGGTGAGGATGTCCATGCTGCTTCATTCCAATAGGGATGCGCCGGATACCGTTATTATTGTCGATGGCGACGCTTGCCCGGTGAAGCAAGAAATTGCCGAGTCGGCTGCGCAATTTGGCGTTCCCGTACTGATGGTGTCGTCCTACGACCATCGGCTGGAGCCGTCGGAAGGGGTCAGCGTCGTGCAAGTGGACCGCGGGAGCGATTCGGTCGACCTGTATATCGTCAATCGGGTGCGCAAGGGCCATATTGTCGTCACGCAAGATTTGGGATTGGCGTCTCTTGTGCTGGCCAAAGGCGGTACGGTCCTGTCTTCGCGCGGCGAGGAGATTGTCGAAGAGGAGATCGGATACTTGCTGGAGCGGCGCCACGAGTCGGCCAAGAGACGCAGAGCGGGAGGCAGAATGAAAGGTCCTCGAGCGCTTACGGACGAAGACAGACATCGATTTCAGCAAAAACTGACAAAACTTTTGAGGCAGCGGCAGGAGTTTTGTCAGCATTAGCGAATAGTATTTAGGTGCAATAGGATAAGGGTGAGTAATGTGGCATACGGAAAAATTCCGGAGTCCGCCATTGAAGCGGTACGCAATGCGCACGACATCGTGGAGACGGTCGGGAAATACGTTCATCTCACCAAAAACGGGAAATATATGAAGGGCCTGTGCCCGTTCCACTCGGAACGCACGCCGTCATTTACGGTTACGCCCGAGCTGCAAATATTTCACTGCTACGGCTGCGGCAAGAGCGGCAACGTCATTCGGTTTATTGCCGAGATCGAAGGCTACTCGTTCCCCGAAGCGGTGCGCGTGCTGGCCGAGGAGGCGAGCATTCCGGTCACTTGGGCCGATGCCGCCGATGCGGGACCGCCGCCCGATCCCGACCGCGACAGGCAGATCGAAGCGCATGAACTGTCCGCGAAGCTGTATCATTATTTGCTGATGAACACGCCGCAGGGCCAATCTGCGCTTGCTTATTTGCGCGGACGGGGGATAACGGACAAGCTGATCGATCAGTTCTCGATCGGTTACGCTCCTGAATCGTGGGACACGCTGGCCCGCTTTCTGGAGGCACGCAAATTTCCGCTGGCGCTGATGGAGAAAGCCGGATTGTTGTCCGCGAAGCAGGACGGGAGCGGCTACGTCGACCGGTTCAGAGGACGCGTCATGTTTCCGATCTGGAACCGGGACGGCAAAGTGATCGCGTTCGCCGGACGCATTATGGGCGACGGACAGCCGAAATATTTGAACTCGCCGGAATCGCCGCTTTTTACGAAGAGCCGGACGCTGTATAACTTCAACCATGCGCGGGCCGACATTCGCAAGCGGCGCAAAGTTGTCTTGTTCGAGGGCTATATGGACGTCATCAAGACGTGGAGCGCAGGTATCCGCAACGGCGTTGCTACAATGGGCACCGCTTTAACGGACGATCACGCAGCGATCCTGAGCCGCTCGGCCGACGAGATCGTCATCTGCTATGACGGCGACAATGCCGGCAAGGCAGCGGCGATGAAAGCGATCGCGATGTTCGAGAAGGCGGGCATGTCCGTCAGCGTGGCGATGCTGCCCGGCGGCATGGATCCGGACGAGGCGATCGAAGCGTACGGACCGGATGCATTTTTGCGCGATGTGATGGATCATCCCGTATCGGCCGTGAAATTTAAGCTTATATATTTGCGAAAAAACCATATGCTAGAAGAAGATGAGGGACGGCGCAAATATTTGATCGAGGCGGCCAAAATTGTTGCGGAGCTTGAATCCGCAACCGAGCGCGAAGTGTACATGCAGGAGCTTTCCAGGGAGCTTGGCATCTCCGTCGAATCGCTGAAGCAGGATGTGCATGCCGCGCGCCAGACGATGCAAAATTTGCAAAACCCAAGGGATAATAACGGTTTTTCGTGGAATAATGGTAGGAATGAAAAGCGTCCTTCGTCCGCAAGTACGCCGACGCTGCTGCCCGCTTACCAACAGGCGGAACGCAAGCTGCTGTCGGTTATGATGCGTGACGCGGAAACGGCCCGGGCGGTGCACGACCAGCTAGGCGACGCTTTTAATGTAGAGGATCACGCAGCGCTTGCTGCTTATTTATATGCATTTTATGCGCAAGGTCATGATCCTGATGTCAAACGGTTCATCTCCACGCTTCAAGACGATCGTCTGGAGCGAACGGCCGCCTCGATTCTGTTAATGGACGGCGACTTCCCATTCAATGAGCAATTGCTCGACGATTTTATCCGGGAAATTCGTAAGATGCCTCGCGTGCGCGAGCTCGAACAGAAGAAGGAGCAGTTGGTGCGAGCGGAGCGATCCGGAGACATTGCGCAGGCTGTGCAAATTGCAAGTGAGATTATAGCCCTAGAGAGACAACTGAAAGGACGGCAGGACGATCGTTTCTAGGGAGGAGGGAGTCGGAATATGGCGAATGATCAACATACTGAACTAGAAACGGAGCAAAAGCTAGAGCTCATCAAGGATCAACTGATTGAGCATGGCAAGAAAAGATCCTCCTTGACCTACAAAGAGATAATGGAGAAGTTGTCGCCGTTCGACCAGGATCCGGAGCAAATCGACGAGTTTTTCGAGCAGCTTGACGATTTGGGGATCGAAGTGGTTAATGAGAACGATGACGATTCTCCGATAAGTCGGGACGATCATGACCGTGAACGGGATCAAGAGCACGACGAGTTTAACTTTGACGACGACTTGGCGCTGCCGCCAGGTATTAAAATTAACGATCCGGTGCGCATGTACCTGAAAGAAATCGGAAGGGTTCCCCTGTTGTCGGCTGACGACGAGGTGGAGCTTGCCAAGCGGATCGAGAAGGGCGACGAAGAAGCGAAGCGCCGTCTCGCGGAAGCGAACTTGCGTCTCGTCGTCAGCATCGCGAAACGGTATGTAGGACGGGGTATGCTGTTCCTTGACCTCATCCAGGAAGGGAATATGGGCCTTATCAAAGCGGTCGAGAAGTTCGACCACACGAAAGGGTACAAATTCAGTACGTATGCGACGTGGTGGATTCGCCAAGCGATTACGCGGGCAATCGCCGACCAAGCCCGTACGATCCGTATTCCGGTTCATATGGTGGAGACAATCAATAAGCTCATTCGCGTTTCCCGCCAACTGCTGCAAGAGCTTGGGCGCGAACCGACGCCGGAGGAAATCGCGGCGGAGATGGAGCTTAGCACCGATAAAGTAAGAGAAATTATGAAGATCGCGCAAGAGCCGGTATCGCTCGAGACGCCGATCGGCGAAGAAGACGATTCCCATCTGGGCGATTTCATCGAGGACCAGGAGGCGCTCGCGCCGGCTGACGCGGCCGCGTACGAACTGCTGAAAGAACAGCTTGAGGATGTGCTGGACACGCTGACGGAGCGGGAAGAGAACGTGCTTCGCCTGCGATTCGGTCTGGACGACGGACGGACGCGTACGTTGGAGGAAGTCGGCAAAGTGTTCGGTGTTACGCGCGAACGGATTCGCCAGATCGAGGCCAAGGCGCTGCGCAAGCTGAGACATCCTAGCCGCAGCAAGCGGTTGAAAGACTTTCTTGAATAATGGCCGAGGACCTTTCTGCTACGTGCAGCAAGGTCTTTTTTTCCAAATCTGAAGGGGAGCGGATTATGGACCAGCAGCGAAAAAAGACGATCGTCCAAGAAATTGAGCATTGGCAGCGCAGCAAGCTGCTGCCGGACCGTTATTGCGATTTCCTGCTTAATCTTTACGCCGATGAACAAGAAGAAGATCGTTCGTCCGCCAGAATGTCCGGTCGAGCGGCGCAGGCCGTGCTGACCGCATCGGGCAAGCAATGGCTTCTTGCAATTGTCTTTTTTTCCTTGATTTGCTTTGTTGTACTTCATTTTACCGCTTTTCACCCGCTATTGCAAATAGGGGTAAGCGCCGCGGCTTTCGTGCTTTTGCTGCTGTATGGACAGCGCGCGCGGCGCAAAAACGAGCCTGCCGGTATCGCGATTATCGGCATGGACATGCTGGGTCTGCTCGGGATCGGCCTCTTTTTGCTCCGGCATCACGGGGTCGACGGCTGGGCTGCGCAGGCGGGATTGCTGGCCGGCTGCGCGATCTTGTGGATCGTCTACGGCATTGCGGCCAGAATGTCTCTGCTTCATTTTGCAGGCTGGGCCGCCCTGCTGTTATTGTACGCCTGGGCGCTTTCGCGTCGGGAGGCCGTGCCCGCCTGGTACGAGATTCAGCTATATTGGCTGCCGATGACTTTCGTATTCGCATGGTTCAGTTGGTTCACGCAGCGATGGTCCCGGCCGGTTGCGATGGTGCTGTTCGGCATCGGCAGTCTCGTCTGGTTCATGCCGGAGCTGTATAGCGCGATGTTCGTGCACAACTATGTTTTGTCCCAGCTTGTATTATTTGTTAAAATAGCGATCGGCGGCGGATTGCTGTTCGGATTAAGAAAACAATGGATTGCGTGGGTATCTTGATGAATGGAAACGTTAAACTGTCGGATCGGCTCGGCCTGATCGCCGAGCTTGTCCATCATGGAGCGCGCGTGGCCGATATCGGCTCCGATCACGCGCTGCTGCCGGTCTATCTGGTGTCTGCGGGCCAATGCCCGTCCGCTATTGCCGGCGAGCTGAACCAAGGTCCTTTTGAGGCGGCCAGCCGGCAGGTGGACGCCGCAGGATTGAAAGACCGGATTCAAGTCCGCAAAGGGAACGGCTTGGCAGTCGTTCAAGCCGGAGAAGCGGACACGATTACGATAGCGGGCATGGGCGGACAACTTATTGCCGCCATCTTGGAGGACGGCCGCAAGGCGGGCAAGCTGAGCGGCGTCAAGCAGTTGGTGCTTCAGCCGAACGTAGGCGAGGATGCGGTGCGCCGGTGGCTGACGGAGCATGATTGGCTGCTGACGGACGAACGCATTCTGGAAGAAGACGGCAAGATTTACGAGATTGTCGTCGCGGTGCGAGCGAACGACGCGGCGGAGCGGAACGCGCAGTTGTATAAGGCCGACAATATTCCGTCCGCTGCGGAAGGAGAGGATGCGGTCCGGCTGCTGTATCGGTTCGGCCCGTATTTGCTTCAGCGGCCGACCGAAGTATTTTTCCGCAAGTGGGACAGCGAGATTCGGAAGATGGATCGGATACTGCGCCAGATGGAGCAGGCCGAAACGGAGGAAGCGGCGGACAAGGCAGAGCAGTTCCGCGCAGAGATGGAACGAATGAAGGAGGTGCTGGCATGTTTGCAAAAGGGCAGACCGTAGCGCAGCTCATGGAGCAGCTTGCCCCGAAGCATTACGCGGTGGAAGGCGATCGGATCGGCTTGCAGCTCGGAACGCTCCATAAGTCGATCCCGAAAGTGCTGGTGGCGCTGGACGTTACCGATGAAGTCGTGGACGAAGCGATCGCAGCAGGGGCGAATCTGATCGTCGCGCATCATGCGATCATTTTCCGCCCGTTGGCCAAGATCGACACGTCCACGCCTGCAGGAAAGCTGTACGAGAAGCTGATTAAGCACGATATTGCCGTCTACATTGCCCATACGAATCTGGACGTAACCGACGGCGGCATTAACGATTGGATGGCCGACCTGCTCGGCATCGTGCCGGAAGGGCGCGGCAGTCTCGAAGAGGTGCATACGGACAGGCTCTTCAAGCTGGTCGTGTTTGTGCCGGAGACGCACGGGGAGCGGATTCAGCAGGCGATATGGCAAGCAGGCGCCGGTACGATCGGCAAATACGATTGCTGCAGCTTCGTGATCGAGGGGACGGGAACGTTCCGGCCGGGCCCGGGCACCGATCCGTTCATCGGTCAGCAGGGCAAGATGGAGCAAGTGAAGGAAGTGCGAATCGAGACGATCGTGCCGCAGAGCATCCATCGTTCCGTCGTGCAGGCGATGCTGAAGGCGCATCCGTATGAGGAGGTCGCTTACGATCTGTACCCTGTCGATCTGAAAGGCCGCTCCTTCGGGCTTGGCCGAGTCGGCAAGCTGGAGCAGCCGGCGACGCTGGGACAATTGGCGGATAGAGCGAAAGCGGCATTCGATGTGCCGTTCGTTCGCGTCGTCGGCGATTTGGACGCTCCCGTACGGAAGCTTGCGGTGCTTGGAGGCTCCGGGGCGAAGTATGTGCGCCATGCAAAGTTCGCGGGCGCCGACGCGATCGTGACAGGCGATATCGACTATCATACCGCGCATGACGCGATTGCCGACGGCATGATGATTATCGATCCGGGTCATAACGTGGAGAAAATCATGAAGCAGCGCGTCGCCGACTGGCTGTCCGCCCGGCTTGCGGAGCGCAAGTCGACGACGGAAGTCGTCGCATCCGCGCTCTCCACGGAGCCGTTCCGGCTCGTGTAGACCGCTGCCGCCGAATTTCTGAACAATTGGCTCGGTTGGCATCGATAACACCCCTTGAGCTTTACCGCAATTCCGAGTATACTTACTAAGCGAACCGGAAAGTTTGACAGACAATCGCTGGTGGCTGTAGGGCCGCGAGAGGAAAGTCCGGGCTCCGAAGGGCAGGATGCTGGATAACGTCCAGTCAGCGCGAGCTGAAGGCTAGTGCCACAGAAATGGACCGCCGATGGCCGGCTTTATGCCGGATCAGGCAAGGATGGAACCGTGGTGTAAGAGACCACGAGGAGCATAGGTGACTATGTTCCTGGTAAACCCCATCTGGAGCAAGACCGAGAGAACGCCGCGCTTCATGCGCAGCCCTTGCCCGGGGCGCGTTCGGGTTGGTTGCTTGAGCCGTTCAGCAATGGACGGCCTAGATAGATGATTGTCGCTAAGTAGGTGGGAGGGTCGTTCCCGCTTGCACCACCGAATGCACAGAACCCGGCTTACGGCAAACTTTCCGCACGGCGCTTATAACGTTCGATAACCAAAGTAAGGAGCCGGTGCTCCCGTCACGACGACGGCTGCACCGGCTCCTTTGTTCGTTCTATAACTTCTCCAGCTTGCGGGCGGCATTCTGCGGGAATCGCTGCAACGACACCGAAGACTGTTCTGCGGCATGAAGCGCTTTGACAATATCGATCTGCCCGTAGCCGAAATATTTGTCCTTCCCTTTCGTTCCGAGATCATACGCGGTTTGACGCATAATATCCATCACTTCGGTGTTCTTAAGCTCGGGATTGACCGAGCGGATCAGCGCTGCAAGCGCCGCGACGTGCGGGCTTGCCATCGATGTCCCCGATAAAGCCGCATATTGGCTTCCGGGGTACGTGCTGGCGATCGCGTCTCCCGGAGCCGCAACGTCGATATAGTCGCCGTAGTTGGAGAACGAAGCCCGTTTGGCGTTCTTATCGGTTGCGCCGACGGCGAACACTTCCGGGTAAGCGGCCGGATAACCGGGCCGTTCCGTGTTGTCGTTGCCGCTGGCGGCGACCAGGACGACGTCGTGATCGAACGCGTATTTGACCGCATCGTGAAGAAAGTCGGCCTGCGCATAGTTGCCCAGACTCATATTGATGACTTTCGCACCGTGATCGGTTGCCCAGATGACCCCTTGCGCCACCGAATAAGTCGAACCGGCGCCGCTGCTGTCCAGCACTTTGACGGGCATAATCTTGTTATACCACGACAAGCCGGCGACGCCTTCTCCGTTATTGACCGAGGCGGCGATGATGCCCGATACATGGGTGCCGTGGCCGACATCGTCTTCGGGAGCTTCGTCTGCCGTCACAATGTTGATGCCGCGGACGAGCTTGTCCTTCAGGTCCGGATGGTTCGCCTGGACGCCCGTATCGAGCACCGCTACGAGAACCGAATCGGACCCTCTGCCTACGCCCCAGCCCTTCTCCGTCTCGATCGAAGGCAAATTCCACTGATATTGCCGATAAAGCACATCGTTCGGAATGATGGCCTGCTCTTGATCGGCTTCCGATTTCGCTTTGAACGTTTTCTTGTCCTTCTGCTTGGCGTCGTTCGTCATATACAAATAATGCGGCTCGACATATACCGGTTTCCAACGCTCCTGGAAGTACCGCATCATCGCTTTCGTTTCCATCTTCGCAGAGCGGAATACATACGTGTAACCGAGCTTCTGAATCGTTATCGCTTGAATGTCCTGCCGAATGGCCGCGAGCTGGCTGTCGGTCGGATCGCTCCGGAAGCGGACGACGACTTCATTGATATGGTAATGGCTCGCGCCGCCGTTGTCTTCTCCGGTCAGAACGGTCGTCTCCTCGGTGGAGTTAGCCTTCACCGACTCGATCCGGTAATGGCCTTCCGCCGGATACGGCACCAGCCGCAAATTGCGCCGCTGATGACGCTCCACTTGCCCGACGACGTCTTGCATAACAAGGCCGCAGACGCCGCTTCCGGCGTGCTTCGGATCGGGAACGCCAAGGACGATATAACGGTGTCCGCCATACAGGAACGGATCGGCCGCGAATTTGTCGCCCCGTGCGACTGCGGCTCGCGCTTGCTTCAGCAGCGCATCCGCTTTCTTGTTCAGCTCGGGCGGAATGGCGCCGCGCGATACCGCTCGGTCGCCCTTCACCCAACTGACGTACAGCATATGCTTGTGCATGTCCATCATATGCTTCATTTTGTCCCGCTTGGTCGTTCCTTCGGATTGGCCCGTCACCAGCTTCGTAAAGTCTTTCGTGCATTCGGTCGTGCACAGCATGGCGGTAGCGTCCATATCGTGCTGCAATATGCGCAGCTTGTGAGCCGTTTCTTCTTTGACCGCCGCGGCCTTGGAGCGGGCCGGCGCTTGCGGAGCGGCATGGTTGTTATGGTTGTTGCGTTCCGGCATATACGTCGTGACAAGCGGTATAGCCAATAATACGGCGGCCGCGACGGCGAGCCAGCCAATCCATTGTTTTCCTCGCATTCGAGCGTTTCCTCCATCCATAGCGCGATTCAACCGCAGTTACGATTAGAGTAAGGAACGAACGCACAAATTATACGCTAATCGGTGTGATCGACAGTACCACAGATGAGTCATTTATGGTACGATAGAGGGGATTTTGCGACGGACAATGAAAGGGGATCAACTCACTATGCCAGGTGCGAACGTTAAAACGTTAAGCGAGTCTACTCACAGCAAATTAAAAGAAGCTATCGTCCAATTGGAATCGTTCTTGAACGCATATGCAGTGCCGCAATTGCTTAATGGGGAAGAGAATGAAGAAGCGGCGCTTTATTATAAAGGATTGCTCGCAGACCTTCGTCATCTGCTCGTTTATTCGGAAACGGTATACGAGAAGCTCGGCATCGTGCTTCGTCGGCCGAATTTCGACACGGAAGCCGCGGAGCGCGGTCTGTATGAGGCTTATCATCAGGCGGTTGCCGCGTTCTTCTATCCGAAGAACGAATGCTACTCGGAAGACGGCCGTTACGCTTACACGGGACAGGACGCCATTCGGTTCCGATATGTGCCGATTCGTCCGGCTCGCGAAATCGTCCTGTCGGTATCGAAAATTTACGAAGAGCTTCGCGAAGAGCTCGCTTATTACGAAAGCGATTATATGACGGCGCGCCGCATGCAGGGGCAAAAATAACCTCGCATGACCATCCCTCCGCTTAGGGCAAGCTAAAGTCGGAGGTGATGACGATGCCTAATGGCGTCAAGTGCAGCGTTGCCAACTGTGCCTTCTGGGGACAAGGAAACAAGTGCAATGCAGATTCCATACAAGTCGATCTGGATCAGCATGCTTCGTTCTATGCCGAGTTCGCAAGTGAATCATTTATCGATCATCAAGACGAGGCCAGCGAATCGTCCGTAACCTGCTGCCAGACGTTCCGGAAGAGGTGACGGATATGGATAAAGACTGGGAGGATTGGTCTTCGCAGCCGGAAGAGCCGAACAGCGCTCATCGGCCGAGACGTTCCGCATGGCGCCGCAAGCGGCGCGACGATGCGGAGCTGTCGGCGGAGGCCGGCGCTTTTCCGACGACGACCGGCTACATTCCCGATGCGAATCGGCGGCATGAGCAACTCATGCATCGCGATTCGGAATCGTACGCGTCTTCCTCATTGTCCTCCACCGTTGGATGGATCGGTCTGGTTTTTGCTATTGCATCCTGGTTTCTATGGCCCGTTATTCTCGGGCCGACAGCCGCGGCTCTCGGCATATATGCCTACAGCACGGGAAGCCGGGCGCTCGGTATCTGGTCGATGACGATCGGGCTGATCGCGGCAGCCGTATATATCGTGCTTATCCCGCTTTATTTCTCCGTCCGCTAGCTGAGCGATCGCGAACAAGACCGGCATTTCCTGCGAAGGAATGCCGGTTTTTTGTCGAAACAAGACTTAAGGCGTATGCGCTTAGGACTGGCGCACCGGGGCGAAACGATGTAGAATATTAACGAAAGATGTAAAACGACGATAACGGACCGTTACCGGGAGAGTGACTATGAGCATCGATCCGCGTATACTTAAGACGATGTTGCAGCTTCAATGGATGCCGAATTTAAGCGCAAGCTCTTCTTCGCCGTTGAATGCTTTGGATTCGCTAGGCAGTTCTTCCTTATTCGATACATTGCTATCCCAATATATGTATGGCGAGACGAACGGCGGATACTCGGCCGCCGGCACGGATTCGACAATGGGCTTGGGCTCGTTATCGATGATGGGCGACAACGTTATGCCGCCGATATCGAGCCTGTACAGCTTGCTTGGTACAGCGCCCGGTTCAGCGACCGGCTCGACCCAGCCTTCGGAGTACGACGCTTATATCGAAGCGGCTGCGGCCAAATACGGCATCGATCCGAATCTGATTAAAGCCGTCATTCATACGGAATCCTCGTATAACGCGAATGCGGTGTCGTCGGCGGGCGCCAAAGGCTTAATGCAGCTAATGGACAGCACGGCGCGAAGCATGGGCGTGACGAATTCGTTTGATCCGATCGAGAATATCGAAGGCGGCACGCGTTATTTATCTTCGCTGCTTAGCCGTTATGACGGCAATGAAGCGGTTGCGTTGGCGGCGTACAACGCAGGGCCGGGAAGGATCGACCGGCTGGGCATTTCGACGAACGAGCAGTTGTACCGTTTGTATGGGGGGCTGCCGTCGGAAACGCAGCGTTACGTTATGAAGGTCATGTCGGCGAAGCAATCGGCAGCGGCCGGTGCGGCTGCCGGCGTCTGACAGATCGTTCCGGCAGATCGGGACAAGCTATAACAAGAACGTTAATCGTTGTCGAGAAGGCTCCGTGAGGAGCTTTTCTTGTTGTATTCGGGAGGAAACGTATGCTTTACTTTGACCATTGCGCTTCAACGCCTCCGCATGAAGACGTCATTCAGACGATTGCCGAAGTGATGCGCGTTCATTATGCGAACCCGTCTTCCATTCACCAGGCGGGCGCCGATGCCGGCAATCTGATCGAACGGGCCCGCGGGCTAATTGCGAAGCTGTTCCGGACGAAGCCGGAGGAGTGGGTATTTACGTCGGGAGGAACCGAAAGCAACAATCTGGCGCTCATGGGAGCCGCCAGACAGTATGCCGGCAGGGGCAAGCATCTGATTACGACGATGATCGAGCATGCCTCCGTCTATGAGACGTTCCGCCAGTTGGAACGGGAAGGCTTTGACGTTACCTATTTGCCGGTGGACGAGCAGGGCCGCGTATCGGTGCAAGCGCTGGAGGCCGCATTGACGGACGAGACGATTCTGGTCAGCGTTATGCATGTCAATAACGAGGTCGGATCGGTGCAGCCGATCGCGGACATTGGCCGTCTGCTCGCAGGCAGGCCGAAGACGCTGTTCCATGTCGACGCGGTGCAAAGCGTCGGCAAGCTGCCGGTCGACATTGCCGGATGGGGAATCGATCTGCTGTCGGGCTCGGCACATAAAGTGAGAGGGCCCAAAGGCGTCGGCATTTTATACGTGAAGTCGGGCCTCAAGCCTGCTCCCATTCTGCACGGAGGCGAGCAGGAGCGTTCCATGAGACCGGGAACGTCGAATACGCCGGCGATCGTCGCTTCGGCCAAAGCGTTCCGGATTGCGATGGAGGAAGCGGAGGCGCGCAGCAGTCAGTGGAAAGCGCTGCGAAGCCGATTGATCGGCCGTTTGAACGGGATGCCGGAGCTTGTACTGAACGGAAGCGCCGAATCGGACTCGGCGGCGCCGCATATCGTTCATTTCAGCTATCCCGGCATGAAGCCGGAAGTGATCGTGCATGCCTTGGAGCAGAGAGGGTTCGTCGTATCGACGAAATCGGCCTGCTCCTCGAAGGACGATAAGCCGAGCCGGGTCATTCTGGCCATGTCGGGCGATGCCAGGCGATCGGCCGGCGGCATTCGCATCAGCTTCGGCAGCGAGCATACGGAGCAGCATATTGACCAGTTGGCAGCGGCGATCCGGCATACGGTCGCGGAGCTGAAGCCGATGGAGAGGAGAAATTAATGTCGTCCCACATTTATGATATGGTATTGCTTCGCCTTGGAAGCGAAATTACGATCAAAGGAAAAAACCGCGCCCGCTTCGAGAAGGTGCTGGCCGATCATGTCCGCAGAGCGCTGCGTCCGTTCCCGAAAGCAGTCGTGAAACAGACTTACGGCAGGCTGTACGTGGAACTGAACGGAAATGCTTACGAGGAGATCGCCGATGCGCTGCGCGATGTGTTCGGGCTTGTCTCGTTCAGCCCGGTGAAGCGGGCCGAGGTCGATCTGGAGTCGATCCAGCAGACGGCGCTTGCCGTGTTCCAAGCCAATAAACAGCGTAAAGATACATTCAAGGTAACGGTCAAAAGAGGCTGGAAGCAGTTTCCCCACAATTCGATCGAAATGAACCATCTCGTTGCTTCCCATGTGCTGCGCGCTACACCTGAGCTCAAGGTGGACATTCGCAATCCGCAGGTTGACCTTCGTGTCGACATTCAGCAAAGCGGAGCCTATATTTATTGCGACGTCGAGAAGGGAGCGGGCGGCTTCCCTTACGGAGCGAACGGCAAAGGGCTGCTGCTGCTGTCGGGCGGCATCGACAGCCCGGTCGCCGGTTGGCTCGGCATGCGCAAGGGGCTGCAACTGGAGGCGGTCCATTTTCACTCGTATCCGTTCACGAGCGAGCAGGCGAAGGAGAAGGTCGTCACGCTTGCGAAGCGGCTGCTTCACTTCACGAACGGCAAGCTGAAGCTGCATCTCGTTCCGTTCACCGACATTCAGACGAGCTTCGCGCAATCCGATCAGGAGAGGCTTATCATTACGCTGATGCGCCGGGCGATGCTGCGAATTACGGAGAAGATCGCGGCAAGGGAAAGCGCGCACGCGATCGTAACGGGCGACAGCCTCGGACAAGTGGCCAGCCAGACGTTAGGCAGCATGAACGTCATCGGCCGGGCGACGAGCTTGCCGATTCTTCGTCCGCTCGTCATGATGGACAAGGTCGACATTATTCAACTATCCGAGCGTATCGGCACTTACGAGACGAGCATACTGCCGTTCGAGGACTGCTGCACGCTATTCGTTCCGAAGTCCCCGGCGACGAATCCGAACCTGGAAATCGTCGAAGCGACGGAAGCGGCCATCGCCAATCTAGACGCAATGATCGAGGAAGCGGTGAAGAATACGGTAACGGTCGTCCTCCGATCGGAGGAAGCCTCGAAGCCGGCGCCCGAAAGCGACGAAGACCGGTGGTTCTAAAATCGATAATTCGACAAACGGTTACGTTAAGAAGGAGCTTTGCAGGCTGCCGAGAAAAGCCGGACAGCTTGTGAACGAAATAAGCGCCAAGCGCCCTCCGGGGCGCTTAGACCTGCCTCGACAACTGTCGAGGCAGGAAATAAACGTCTCTTAGAAGCGCTTATTGTGTTCGAAATCTCGGCCACCATCGAAGACGTGCTCCGCAAGGCCGCTTAAACATGGTTAGGTGCAGGAAAGTAACGTAGACTTCGGGATTAGGCGTTCGAATGAGACGCTTAATCGGGGGGATGGAATGGTTCGCGAGTAATAGAAGAGTCTGTGCGAGCCTCTTAGGTTACAGTGAGGCATGCGGTCAACCCCCCTCTGTCCCTCTGCTGCATTCCTTCAAAGCCTCAACTAACGGAGAAACCCAGACGCCTTGGTGGAACAAGGCATCGGGTTTCTCGACACTCCGAGCGCCCTCCTAGGGCGCTTATTTCGTTCGGAACTTTGGACGCAATCGAAGACGTGCTTCGCAAGGCCGCCTAAATCGTTCGCTGTCTGCTGGAAGTAACGTTGGCTTATGATTAGGAGTCTATGACAGACTCTTAATCGGGAATTAAATCGTTAGCCAGTACAATAAGAGCCTTTGCCGGTTGCCTATTTCACGTGAAGTCATGCGGCCAACCGAATGGCTTTGGCTTCATGCGGCGACAGCCGTGCGCGGTACGAAGGGGTGCATGCAGTGCTCGATACCGGAAAAAGGCCGCTCGATCGCGAACCTCGCCAAGCGGCGACCCGGCCATGCAGGGAAGGCAACAAATCTAGACGTCCTAGACGTTATGGAACAAGACATGGGGTTTCTCGGCTCGGCAATCCAAGGGACTTCTAGGCGGAGTCCCTGTTGCTTATAATCGCGCTGCGGCTGCGCTTGACCATATTCGTAACGATGCCGGCGAGCACGACGACGGCGATCATGAAGGCAATAAACCCCCACGAGAACAGCGCGCTTTCTTCGAAGAAATGTTTGATTTTGGGCTCGTGCGTAATCATCTTGGCGGCGGTGTAGGCCAGCACTCCGGAGCCGATATAGACGATCCACGGAAATTTATGAATGAGCTTAATAAATAGCGTGCTTCCCCAGACGACGATTGGAATGCTTATCAGCAGGCCGAGAATGACGAGCAGGTCGTTGCCGTGCGCGGCGCCCGCAACGGCAATGACATTATCGAGACCCATTGCGGCGTCCGCGATAATAATCGTGCGAATCGACTGCCATAAGCTGTTGCCGGCTTTAATGTTATCGTGGCCCTCTTCCTGGACGAGCAGCTTATAGGCGATGAAGAGCAGCAGGAACCCGCCTACGAGCAGCAGCCACGGAATTTTTAACAAATGGACGACGAGCAGCGTTGCGACGGCGCGAATGGCAACCGCTCCGACCGTGCCCCAAATAATCGCTTTCTTTTGCTGCGTATTCGGCAAATTCCGCGAAGCCATGCCGATGACGATGGCGTTGTCTCCGGCCAGCACGAGGTCGATGAATACGATCTGCAGCAGTGCGACGGCGAATGCCCACGAGAAAATTTCAAGCTCCATTCCTTAAGCCCTCCCAAATAGCGATTCAAAATGTAAGTCTCTTTACGGACCGACGAGAAAGCCGTTCCAAAATATATTCCTTTCATATTGACGGCGGTATGAACATATTGCTGTTTAAGAAGGGAGCGTGTACAAGTTGGATAGCCTACTCGTATTTATGCAGATTGTCCTCATTAATATGCTGCTTAGCGGCGATAATGCCGTCGTTATTGCAATGGCGAGCAACGGACTGCCTCCCGCCCAGCGCAAACGGGCGGTATGGTGGGGGAGCGCCGTTGCCGTCGTGCTGCGCTGCGTGCTGACGGCGATCGCCGTGGCGCTCCTGCAAATTCCGTTCTTGCAGGCAATCGGGGCCATGCTGCTTGGCGTTATTGCGGTCAAGCTGTTTCGGGACGCGTATAACGGGGATGAAGCGGAGGGAGCGCTGGCAGGTCCGCGCAAAGCGACGCTGATCGCGGCCGTTCAGACGATCGTTGCCGCCGATTTTATTATGAGCCTGGATAATGTGCTGGCCATTGCCGCTATTGCGGACGGGGAGCCCGTGCTGCTCGTGCTCGGCATTGTGGCAAGCATTCCGATCATTATATGGGGCAGCCACTTCGTAGGCGCGCTGCTCCGGAAATTTCCGCCGCTTGTATATGTCGGCGCGGCGCTGCTCGGCTATGCGGCAGGCGAAATGCTGGTCAGCGATCCCGGACTGAACGAATGGCTGTTTCGCGATTCGACGGCCGTGCAGGAGGCGGTGCCGTTGTTCTGCGTACCGGCGGTCATTATTGCGGGGCTGCTGACTAGGCCGAGGCTAAGAGCTTTGTAGCGCGGCCATTTGGGCTCATACGCCGGCTTTTCTGCGGAAGCGGAGAAGGCGGCTTGTTCTTTTTCGCGGGCATCCTATGGTTTGCACTGGTTTTTTACTCTCAGTTCTATTACACTAGAGGGTGCGAGAAGTTACGGGATCGTGTCGTCTTTCGTCGAACAGGAATGACGGCGATACCGATTGTAACCGGAACGATCGGGGGGAGGCTTTTGTCCAGACAACATTATGCGGGAGTTGCTCTGCTCGGCGCAGGGCTTGTTATTCTGCTTGGCAAATGGGGATTTTTCAGCTTTATCGGCTCCATCCTATGGCCGGTGGCGCTGCTGATTGCCGGGATATTGCTGCATGTGCTATATTTCGGCAGATTGCTTCCGTCTGTTGTATTAGTGCCCGCGGGCATACTGTCCGTATATGGGCTCATGTTTCTGTTCTGCACTTTGTTTGGATGGTCGTTCTTTAATCATCTATGGCCGCTGCTTCTGTTCGGACCTGCAGCCGGGCTGTACGAGTATTATACGTTCGATTCGTTCAAGCCGCGTCTGGCTCTGCAACTGGCTGTCGCTTTAGGCGCCGTTGCAATCGTTTTGTTCGGATTTATCCTCATTGCAAGCTGGAGCATTTATGTCATTGGACTCGTGCTGGTTGGCGCGGGTTTGTGGCTGACGCTCGGCCGCGGCCGCAGGACGCGATGGTAATCCCCCTGCGTTGATGGACCGGTAAGTGATATAGAAAAGATTAATTGGAGTGGATCATGACAATGAAAGAAAGACAGAACATTCGCAACATCGCGATCATCGCGCACGTTGACCACGGCAAGACGACACTCGTAGATAAGCTGCTTCAGCAATCCGGAACGTTCCGCGAGCATGAGGCGGTGCAAGAGCGCGCGATGGATTCGAACGATATCGAACGCGAGCGGGGCATTACGATCCTGGCGAAAAATACGGCAATCAACTATAAAGACTACTTGATTAACATCGTCGATACGCCGGGACACGCCGACTTCGGCGGAGAGGTCGAGCGGATTATGAAGATGGTTGACGGCGTTCTGCTCGTCGTCGACGCATTCGAGGGCTGCATGCCGCAGACGAAGTTCGTATTGCGCAAAGCGCTGGAATCCAACTTGACGCCAATCGTCGTCGTGAACAAAATCGACCGGCCGAATGCGCGTCCTGCGGAAGTAATCGACGAAGTGCTCGATCTGTTCATCGAGCTTGGCGCGAACGACGAGCAGCTCGAATTCCCTGTCGTATACGCTTCTGCGCTGATGGGCACGTCGAGCCTTGATCCGGACAAGCAGGACGACAATATGCAGGCGCTGTACGACACGGTCGTCGAGCATATCCCGTCGCCGACGGAAAGCGTCGAGGAGCCGCTTCAATTCCTCGTTACCCTGCTTGATTATAATGAATATCTGGGCCGCATCGCCGTCGGACGCGTTAACCGCGGCATCGTGAAGCAAGGGCAGCCGATCGCGGTTATGACACGAGAAGGCGGCATCAAGCAGGCGCGCATCGAGAAGCTGTTCGGCTTCCAAGGATTGAAACGGGTCGAGGTGCCGGAAGCGGGAGCGGGCGATATCGTTGCAATCGCAGGCATTAAGGATATCAACATCGGGGAGACGCTTGCCGATCCTGCGAACCCGGAGGCGCTGCCGGTGCTGAAGATCGACGAGCCGACGCTGCAGATGACGTTCCTCGTCAACAATAGCCCGTTCGCCGGACGCGAGGGCAAGTGGGTTACGTCCCGCAAGCTTCGCGAGCGGCTGTACAAGGAGCTGGAAACCGACGTCGCGCTGCGTGTGGAAGATACGGACAGCCCGGACGCATTCGTCGTATCGGGCCGCGGCGAGCTTCACCTCGGTATTCTGATCGAGAATATGCGCCGCGAAGGCTACGAGATGCAAGTGTCGAAGCCTGAGGTTATCATCAAAGAAGTAGACGGCGTCAAATCGGAGCCGTACGAGCGCTTGGTCATCGATGTGCCTGAGGAGCATATGGGCTCTGTCATGGAAAGTCTCGGCACGCGTAAAGCGGAAATGGTAAACATGGTTAATAACGGAACCGGCCAAGTTCGTATCGAGTTTATTATTCCTGCTCGCGGCTTGATCGGCTACCGTACGAATTTCCTGACGCTAACGCGCGGATACGGCATTATGAACCATGCGTTCGACAGCTACGGACCTGTAGTGGGCTCGCAGGTTGGCGGTCGTCATCAAGGCGTGCTCGTATCGAGCGAGAACGGCACGTCCACGTTCTACGGCATGATGGGCGTAGAGGATCGCGGCTTGCTGTTCCTGGAGCCAGGCGCGGACGTATACGAGGGAATGCTCGTAGGCGAGCACAACCGCGATAACGATATTATCGTCAACATCTGCAAGGAGAAGGCTTTGACCAACGTTCGTTCCGCAGGCAAGGACGATACGGTCAAGCTGAAGACGCCTGTCCTCTTCTCGCTGGAAGCGGCGCTTGAGTATTTGAACGATGACGAATATTGCGAAATTACGCCGAAATCGATTCGCCTTCGGAAAAAGATTTTGAATAAAAGCGAACGCGAGCGTGCGGAGAAACACCGCAAAACAGCGCAAGCCGGCGTTTAGTTCGACGCTGTGGCTGAAGGAGGTTTACCGCGATGCAGGATTGGCTTAGCAACCATCCGGTCATTACGTACGTCATTATATTGGCGTGCATTATGTACATTTTCAATGCGGTGTTCCGCGTGCAGCGGCTGCCGCTTCTGAAGGAAGTGCTTGTGCATCTTATTATGGCAATCGGCGCATTCGTGCTGTTCATTCTTCAGATCGACAAGCTGCCGATCATTCAGTGCATGGCGGTTGCCATCATCATGATGATGATGCTTCGCGGGCGGCAACTGTACGACAAGCTGCGCAAGAAGAACGGCAAGTCGGAAGTGAAGACCGATTCGGGACAGTAACCCTTAACGCCTGAATGGGCAAGGAGCTGATGGCGAATGAAGCTGGAGGATGCTCTGTTCAATTGGCTGCAAATTGACCGTGTAGCGAACGCGCGCCCGGACGACCGGGCCGCGATCGATACGCGAGATTTCTTCCTGACCTTGTTGCGGGAAGATCACAGTATCAGCCGCGTCAGCGTCTCGGCTGAGGATGCGACAATGGTACATGTCCGGATCGAACGGGAGGCCGGCGGCAAGAAGCTGTTCCTATTCGACCGGGAAGCGGCGGATCAACTGCTCGCCGACATTGTCGCCAATCCTCGCTATCAATCATGAACATCATGGAACTAAAGGTGTGATACGATGGATTCGCAATCGCCGCTGCCGCCCCGATCCTCGAGCAAACGCTCGTCCGGGAACGTTCAGCCTCGCAAAGCAGTCAAGCCGCCCGCGAAGAAGAAGAAGAGAGTACGTTGGGGGCGCATATTCGGCCTGCTGCTGCTTGCCGTCGTGCTGCTCGTCGGCTGGTATGTTGCCGATCTGTATTTCAAAGCGGACAAGGCGATCAAGCATATTTCGCTTCCGGGCGTCCAGACGGAGGTAGCGCCGGAAGATTCGGTCAAGGTGAAGCCGACGGCGCTGCTGCTGCTCGGACTTGATTCGAGGGAAGCGACGGGCACGATGAATACGGATGTTATCATGATTATGGCGATGAATCCGGATAAGAAGAAGGCGACGGCCGTGACGGTTCCGCGCGATACCAAGATTGAGCTTGCCCGTTATACGCCCCATAAAGCGAACAGCTATTATGCCATCTTTTATAAGCAGGCGCTTAAGGAAACGAGCGATAAGGATAAAGCGAAGGCAGCCGCTCTCGACGAGATGAAGACGATGTTCGGCCGGTATTTCGGCATTGAGATCAGCTATGCGACGATCGTCAACTTCAACGGGTTCTCCGATGTCGTCGACGCGCTTGGCGGCGTAGAAGTCGACGTCGATATGGATATGCGGTATGTCGATAATGCGGACGGCACGAATATCGATCTGAAGAAAGGCCGCCAGAAGCTGGACGGCGACGAGGCGCTCGATTTCGTTCGTTATCGCAAGTCGAACGACGGCAAGAACATGTCGAGCGATTTTGACCGCAACCGCCGTCAAGGCGAAGTGGTCGGAGAAATCGTCGATCGTTTGAAGTCGCTCGGAAGCGTTAGCAAGTACGGCTCCGTCATCGAAGCGGTAGGCAATAATATGAAGACCGATATTCCGCAGTCCGAGCTGCGTCAGTTGATGCTGACGTACTTCGGCATCGGACGCTCGGACGTGGAGTTCAAGCCGCTTGAAGGCAATTGGAAAAGTCCGTACGTATATGCGGACGAGCAAAGTCTGGCGGATACCCGGCAGGTGCTCAGAGCCCAAATGCAGCAATAAGGGTAGTACGATTGGTCGGGCATATGGTATAATACGATTACGCAACGTACTCCATTAGCCAAGGAGGTCATGCGGATGACCGAACCGATCAATGGATTCGACCAATCGTTCTCCCGTCTCGCTGGCAAGCCGAATGACTGGCCGCGGTTGCGAATGACCGTGGACGACACGCTGCGTCTTTATTATGCAGAAACGAATAAGAAACGGACGACGAATGCGCCGATTGGACAAGAGTTGGCCGACCTGAAAGAAGCCTAGCGAATATCGCTAGGCTTTTTGTGTACGTTTCATGAAGCCGCATTACGTCTGTTTTTTCGTTCGCGGCGCTCCCGGAGCGGGATTCTGCGGAACCGTATCCCGCGGCATCTGCGGCACGATACGGCCGATGATGTCGGACATCTCCTCGGCAAAGCCTTGGATCGGCCGGCCGCGCCTCATGTCGGCGCCGATCTCTCGCAGACGCTGCGCCAGATCGACGTCCGCCGTAACGACAGCGTCGACGCCGTAAGGATCTTTGCGGAACGCTTCCGCTACCGAATATTTGATCGTGCCGATGCGGGAGCGGTCCAACTTGCTGTCCACGTCGATTCCGACGACGGCCATGTTCCCGGCAATGACGCAGTGGGCGTTCTTCACGCCCGGAATCCCTTTCGCAAGCGATTCGAGATGAAGCTCGACCTTTCTCGGATCGGTAATCGCTTTGGCTCGCGGCGCTGTCTGCTGAGCCTTGACGCGGGCATTATTTTGTGGAGAGGGTGATGTTTCGTTGCGCGCCACGGTGCCGCAGCCTGCCGCAAGCAGGCAAACGACCGTAACGGACGCAAGGCAACTGAAGAACGAGCGCATTTCGCCACCAGACCTTTCGCAATCACTTTTTGTCGTCGCTGCATAGTTTGCCCGAAGCTGAATATGGTTATGTATGCCTTTCGTCAACTGATCGATACTCGGCGCCAGGAGGGTCCGCGATGAAAAAAATTTTCGTGCTCGATACGAATGTGCTGCTTCACGATCCGCAAGCCATCTTCGCATTCGACGATAATGAGGTCATCATTCCGGCGATTGTACTCGAAGAAATCGACTCCAAGAAGCGGCTGGCAGACGAACTTGGCCGCAATGCGCGAACCGTATCCAGACTGCTCGACCGGATGCGTGAAGAAGGCCATCTGCACGAAGGTATCATCCTGCAAAGCGGCGGCCTGTTGAAGGTGGAGCTGAATCATCGGAGCTTCGTCCGCGTACAAGAAATGTTCGGCGAAATGTCCAACGACAACCGGATTCTCGCCGTGGCGCTTAATTATCATATGGAGGAGCAGGAGAAAGGATCGAATGCGCGAACGGTGCTCGTGAGCAAGGATGTGCTTGTCCGCATTAAAGCGGACGTGCTCGGACTGGAAGCGCAGGACTACCTGTCCGATCGCACCGTATCGGCAACGGATCTTTACGGCGGCTACTCGACGATTCATGTTCATCCGTCGGTCATCGACGAATTTTATACGTATCGGTTTTTATCCGTAAAATCTCTCCATCTGACGACAAGGCTCTATCCGAACGAGTTCATTATTTTGCGCGATGAGATGGGCACGTCGAAGTCGGCTCTGCTGAAAGTAAGCCAAGACGGCGTGAGACTGGAGCCTCTCTATTTAAGCAACGATCCGGTATGGGGCATTACGGCGCGCAACGCGCAGCAGCGGATGGCGCTGGAGCTGCTGTTGAACGACGACATTCCGCTCGTTACGCTGACGGGTAAGGCCGGCACCGGCAAGACGCTGCTGGCTCTGGCGGCAGGGCTGCTGAAAGTGGAGGATGAGCATAAATATAAGAAGCTGCTTATCGCTCGCCCGGTCGTTCCGATGGGCAAAGATATCGGATACTTGCCGGGGGAGAAGGAAGAGAAGCTTCGCCCGTGGATGCAGCCGATCTACGATAACCTGGAATATTTGTTCGATACGAAAAAGAGCGGCGACATCGATAAAATATTGATGGGACTGGGCAGCATTCAGGTTGAAGCGCTCACCTATATTCGCGGGCGCTCCATCCCCGGGCAATTTATTATTATTGACGAGGCGCAAAATTTGACCCGCCACGAGGTGAAGACGATCGTGTCCCGCGTCGGCGAAGGCAGCAAAATCGTACTCATGGGCGATCCGGAGCAGATCGATCATCCTTATCTCGACGCCATAAGCAACGGGCTGACCCATATTGTCGAGCGGTTTAAGGAGGAAGGCTCGAGCGGACATATTACGCTGGAGAAGGGCGAGCGCTCGAAGCTGGCGCAGCTTGCCGCCGACTTGCTGTAGGAGAGCGTGCCGCCGTGGAAAGCCTGCGCATTGTATTATACCGGCTTTCGGCGATTCACGTCTGTTGGATGCAATGCCTGCACAACATGCAGGCATTGCAAGTTTTCCGGCTAATGTCGCGGTCCGCAGCATGCGAATGGCTGCATGCCGTAGGGGAATCAAGCTGCGAAGCCGACTGCATAGCCGTTAAACAGGCAGATTGTACAGGCTTTATAATGGTTTTGTCGGGGCTTCTTCCGAGGGCATGTCGCCATGACTTGCGGGACGGCCCTTTTTCATTTTGCAAAAGAATGAAGACAATGCGGCGGTTCGTTTGTTATGATAACGATATACCTTCATCTGGAAAGGAAGGAAGCTGGCTGTGTACCGGAAATCATCGTTGCTGCTGCTGACGGGCTTGATAGCGGCAGTCATTATCGTATTTCTGTCGCTGATCCGAATCCCGAACGGCCCGTCATCTCCATCGGCCAAGGGCGGATTGCCGGAATCTCCTCTCCCGGCGGGCAAGCAAGGTTCGGAACGGCAACATATTGTCGTAAGCGTTTCCATGACGGGAGGGCAGTTCGGCGATCTGATGGAATCGACCGCTCGTTTCATGGAGCAGCATTCGAATATTAGTGTGGAATTGTACAATATTAAGCGGGAAGAAGCCTACGAATCGTGGAAAAATAACGCGCAGCTCGGTATGGGAGCGGATGTGGCGTTGATGGATAACGAGTGGGTCAGAGAGTTTGCCGTGCTTGGCTATTTGAAGCCGCTGGACAGCCTGGTGGCGACGATGCCGGCCGATTGGCTGAGCGGGCTGCTCGAGCCGGTCAATTGGAACGGCTACTGGTGGGGGATGCCTAAGGACGCCGATCCGCTGGTCGTCGCATGGAGCCGGCCGCTGCTCGATTCGCTGACGAGTCAGGGCGTGCCGGAGAGCTGGAATCGGCTGGTCGAGCTGGCCGTATCGGCTGGGGCCGCCTCGCCGGACGTTCCGCTGGTCAGGTTCGACGAGGCGGATGCCCGTCAACTGCTCGTATGGCTCGATTCGTTCGCATCCGGCGAGCGTGCGGAGCGGCTCAGGCCGTTCGGATCCGAGACGGTCGAGCGGCTATCCTTTCTGGCAACCGGGAACGGCCAGGCGTTCCGCGTCAGCCGGTCGGGCGGCGGCAACTCGGCGGATGCGCTCGTAACGGGCAAGCTGCTGTCGGCCGTCATGCATTGGTCGGACGTCGAGGCGCTGCCTTCGGACAAGCGTTCACTGCTTGCCATCGGCTACCCGAGCGGCTGGTACGACGGGCGCAGCTTCGTCGTGTTCGCGCACGCCGAGCGAAAAGAAGAAGCGATCGGGCAATGGCTGCAGTATGTGGCGAGCGAGACGGAGCAGCAAGCCGGTCTTGACAGACATCGGTTGCTTCCGGCGCTCAGACCGCTGTACGCGGCTGTCGATACCGAGGCGTATACGGCCGGCGGCAGCCGGAAGGCGGATTACCAATGGCTGAAGCTGCTCGATGCGAAGCCGGCGGAATTGCCGGACCCGCAATGGCCTGTGCGGCTCGCAAGATGGGACACGCTGTGGCAGGAAAGCGGCGACACCGATCGATGGATAACGGAATTGGCGCAGCGGTGGAGCGCCGCCGACGCTGCCGGACAGGATGCCGCGCTGCCCGGCAACGAGGAACGGGCCGAGGAAGAGAACGCGTTCAGCGACCCGGCACTTTCGGAGACGGCAGATTCGGATTCGACCGGGGAACCGGTCGAATCGGTGGGAGAGCAACCGGCAGCGGCTGCCGCCGATTCGACAACGGCGGTTCAGTCGGAGGACGGCGATGGCGGCGGCTCGGAAGCCGCGGATGCCGGTCAGCCCTGACAGACGAACCCCGCCTCCTGCGTAAGGAAGGCGGGGTTCGTCCAACAGCGGGTCAGAATTTGACGGAGAGCGTCACGATCAGCTTGCCGTCCTGTACGCTCACATCCTTCGCCCGGAGGAAACTGACGATCTGCTGCGGATAAAAGCCAAGATCGAATGATTGCTCCAGCTCGCGCCTTGTCGTATCCGGCAAGGCAAGCTCGTTGAATTTCAGCAGATCGACGTGGAATTGGATGCTGCTGCTCGGTTCCGTCTCGACCGTATAGTGCCCCGCCACTTCGATGGACATGCCGCCTCGCTTGCCGCTTGCGATAACCTGATCGTTCTCGAACCGGAATTCGAATACGTCGAACAGATCGTTCTGCTCCCGCAGAAAGGCGTTGAGCGCATCCTCGGGCACCCGCAGCGTATATTGAAAGCCATTAATTTCCAGATAGTCCTTGTGGTCCTGAAGCCATTCAGGCAAATGCTTCATCGCTTCCGACAACGCTTCGAAGTAGGTGCGCACTTCCTTCATGCCGGCGTTGTTCCAATACCCGGTCAGCTCCGTCATCATCAACCGCAGCCTGTCGGCATCCGATCTCCCCGCGAGCGCCGTGTCCAGCTCCTGCTGAATGGCGGCAACGCGTTCGCGCTGCGTCAGCAGATCGGCCTCGACCTTCTCCAGCTTCCGATGCGCTTCGGCCTGCTTGTCGTATTGTTCGCGCAGCATGCGCGCTTCCTCCGCGTACTGGTAAAGCATGTTCCGGTCGCGAGCGAATAAAATATCGATATAGTCGAGCATTTGCAGCCAATCTTTCATGGAGCGAAAAGAGAACAGCGCTGCGAGCAGCCAATCGCGTTCCCCCATATAGTAAGAGCGAAGCACTTTGCCGGCTTCGTCGCGTTGCCGCTCGATTTGCAGTTCCTTATCGTAGATGCCGGCGGCTGCCGCAGACAGCGACGCTTCCAGCTTGTGCTGCTCTTCCTGCACGCGAGCAATTTCTTTGTCGATCTCCACGACGGACAAGCTTTTTTCCAGCAGCCGCTGAATTGCTTGCTCCTCGGGCGTAAGGGCGGAAGCCGTTCCGATCGTCTGGAACGACAGCAGCAGCAGCGCGAAGGCGAACGCTCCGGCACGGCGCAGCAGTGCTGGCATGTCGGTACCTCCCTTGGGTATGTAGTCAAGCCTAGCTTAATGTATGCGGACATCTCATCTATTATATCTCAATTAGCCTTCGGGAGGAGCAACGAAATGGACAAACTGTCGGAGACGTTGACCGCTCGCATCACGGACGCCATTCAGACGGAGGGCATCCCGGCACGTACGGAGGACGGCAGAGCGTGCCTTGCCGTCCCGTTCAGCCGCTACATGGCGCTCTGCCTCTACGACGAGCGCTTCGGCTATTACCGAAGCGGAGGCGTAAGAACGGGCCGGGGAGGCGACTTTTATACGAGCGGAGCGATAGGCGGCATAATGGGACGGATGTGGGCTAGATTCCTTCACCGAGCCGCATCGGCGTGCAGCGAGCCGCCCGTCGTCGCGGAGTGGGCTGCGGGAGCCGGAGCGATGACGAGCGTTATTCTTGCGGCCTGGTCGGAGCAGGAGCCGGATTGGCTGCGGCGTATCGACTATTGGGCGGTGGACGATCACCCGCAGCATCTGGCGTCGGCGCGCGAGCTGGCACAATCGGCGCTGGCGGGCTCGACCGGCCCACGGACGCTTCATTGCGCCGGGTCCGTTGAAGCGATGAACGGGTTGAGCGCTCTCCGGCGCGAAAGACCGGTGCTGATCGCGGCGAACGAATTCATCGATGCGATGCCGGTGCATCGGGTCGTGAGACTGGACGGAAAGCTGATGGAAATCGGCGTTGGCATACGGGAAGGGGCTGAGAGTTCTTCGTTCCGCTATGCGTACATGCCGCTGTCTACGCCGGAGCTGGCGTCCTCGATCGAAGCGGACGGCGTGCCGCTGGCCGAAGGGCAGGAGACCGAAATCAATCTCGCCGCCGGGCAGTGGCTGGCGGAGCTGGGAGCCGCCGTTCAGTCGGGCATGCTGCTGCTCGCCGATTACGGGCACGAGGCGGCGGAATACCGGGCCGATCATCGGATGAAAGGGACGCTCATGTGTTACCGGCGGCATGTTGCGCACGACGACCCGTTCCTCGCTCCGGGCGAGCAGGACATGACCGCGCACGTCAATTTTACGGCATTGAGACGAGCGGCGCGGCAAGCGGGCTGGTCGGCCGCGTATGAGGCGACCCAGCTTCAGTTTCTGCTCGATCAAGGCATTATGGAGCTGCTCGCGGACCATGACGGCTCCGATCCTTTCGGCGAGAAGGCAAAGCGCAACCGGGCGGTTAGACAACTTCTGCTGTCCGACGGGATGAGCGAGACGTTCAAAATCGTCGTGCTGACGAAGGGCGGCTTTAAGCTTCCCCCGTCAGGCGAAAAAATATAAAAAAAGCCGGAATCGCGGACGATTCCGGCTCTTTCTATATCGAAGCCATTCGTTTGAAGCCGTATTACAACGGGAGCCCCATTTTGAATACGGTCCAGTAGCTGAAACCGACAAACGAGATGACCATGTATCCCCAGAACATCAGTATGTATGTACGTTCCGAGAAGCTCAGATAGCCGAGCAAGATGAACGCGGCGGCTTGCATGAAGAACAAGAGCGACATTTCGATCATGTCTCCTGCATACGACATCAGTGCAATCACGAGCGTCCAAAAGCCTAGAACTCGAAACATGCGTGCCATTCTCCATCCCCCTCTCTTCGATTCGACCTTTTTTTCTATTGCTCATTATAACGTTACCTACAATAAGTGTAAACCTGTAAGCGTGACAATCCGGCAAACTTTTTGCCCGCCTTTCGGACCCGCATTCGTTATAAGTTTGCGCAGAAACGGATGCAATCATGTATGAGCTTATAAAAAAATGGACATATAAATTAGTATCCGATAGATTCTATGAACTCTACCAAGGGCATAGAGATAAATAAGCGCCTTTAACGTTAGGAGGTTTGGGTAGCATGACAGCAGTCAGACAAGATGCATGGAGTCCGGATGACGACATCATTCTTGCGGAGGTAACGCTTCGGCACATTCGGGAAGGCAGCACGCAGCTCGCGGCTTTCGAGGAAGTCGGGGAGCGCATTGGCAGAACCTCCGCGGCTTGCGGCTTCCGATGGAACAGTTGCGTTCGCAAACGATACGAGGATGCGATTCAAATCGCGAAGCAGCAGCGCCAAAAGCGCAACTATTTGAAGAAGCAATCGCTCGTTGCAGCTCCGCATGTATCGTCGCTCCAGGCGGTCGACGAGGATACGAAGTCATTCAAGCACGATCCGATATCGGAGGAAAGCATAACGATAGACGGGATTATTCGCTTTCTGCGTCAATGGCGGGGAGCCTATCAAGAGCTGCAGCGGCAAGTGAAAGCGTTGGAGAAGGAGCTTCTCGATCGCGAGGAAGAGCTCGTCGAGCTAAGAAGCGAGAATAATCGGCTTAACAGCGAAGTGTCGAATGTCCAGACGGATTATCGGACCGTTAACGATGACTATAAGACGCTGATACAGATTATGGACCGTGCGCGTCGTCTTGCCGTATTGAACGAAGAAGACGAGCTGAAGCCTCGATTCAAGATGGACGCGAATGGAAATTTGGAACGAATCGAATAACCTATTGCGCGATGCAATGGCGGGCGCCCACGCATGAGTAGATGCGGCGGGCGTTTTTGCGTTAGGATAGAGAGGGACGGGCAGTTGGGCAAAGGGAGAGGGAGAGTCGCAAGTGCTCGGTACGGAATGGAAGATGCAATGCGAAAAAAGGAGCGGGCCGTTCATGAGATTTGAAGTCGTAGGCGGGGGAGCCGTCGGATTGCTCTACGGTGCCAGACTTGCGCTTGCGGGACACAAGGTCGCGATCTGGACGAGGACGCCGGAACAAGCCGGCCTGCTGTCCCGAGAGGGGATTGAGCTTATACGCGGCGGCACGATCGATACGGCGCACGTCAAGGCGTATCCGATAACGGACGGCAGCCGATTGGCGGGTCGGGCCCCGGAAGCCGGAGCGCTGCTTGTAACGGTGAAGCAGCCGCACTTGACGGCCGAGCTGCTTGCGGATATCGATGCGATTGCCGGCGCCGAGGATATCGTCATTGGGCTGCAGAACGGCATCGGGCATATCGAGTCGCTGCAGCGAGCGCTGCCGGGCAGAATCGTGCTTGCGGGCGTCACAACGGAAGGCGCGCTGCGGCACGGCTATCGAACCGTGGAGCATACCGGCGAAGGGATGCTCTGGATTGGCGATTATGCGCCAACGCAGACGTCCGGAGCCGACGATTTGTCGCAGAATGACCCGTATGAACGGGAAACAAGGCAGAAAATGTTGTTGAATGCGCTTTCAACAGCAGGAATTCCGGTAGAACTGTCGAATGAAATGGATAATCGGGTCTATCAGAAATTGCTCGTGAATGCAGTTATTAATCCGTTAACCGCCTTGTTTGACGTGCGCAACGGCGAGCTTGCCGGTCATCCCGCAAGACTGACGCTTATGAAGGCGCTGCACGAGGAGACGTTGGCGGTACTGACCGCCGCCGGAATGAATGACGACGGCTCCGGCTGGGAGAGGCTGCTTCAGGTGTGCGAGCGCACGAGCGGCAACGTGTCGTCGATGCTGTCCGACGTCAGGGCGGGCCGGCCGACGGAGATCGAATGGATTAACGGGGGCGTATGCCTTCTGGCCGATCGCACCGGGTCCGGCGCTCCGCTCAACCGGGCGGTCATGCATATGGTTCAAGCGATGAAGAGATGATGAGAAAGGGGCGGCCGGCATGTGGTTATGGGAAAGCGTTCGTCATATCTATGCGTACCTGGCTGTAATACCAGTCATCCCTTTCTTCCTTATTTATTGGGTGTACGGCTCTATAAGCAATAATCGCAAGAAGGCGTTCGGCTTGGCGATGGACGTGACGACGGTGCTGCTTATCGGGTGTGTGGCGGTGCTGTTCGATTTCATCTTCGGCAGCAAATTCGGATTCTATATGATCGTTCTTATCCTGCTGCTGCTTGGCGGGTTTATCGGAAATTTGCAGTTTCGCAAACGCGGAGAGGTCAATACGAAAAAAATCGTCCGCGCCGTCTGGCGGATCGGATTTCTGTTCATGAGCGTGCTGTACGTTCTGTTCATGTTTATCGGAATCGGGCAGGTGCTGCTGTCTCCGATGTGACCGTGTCCGCCGCTTGGAGCAGGCGCGAACTTTATAGAAGCCATTCATAGCCTTCCGATCCGGAAGGCTATTGTTATAGGAGCGAACCGTTCTCTTTGACGCTTCGCCGTTTCATTGTGTACAATGAATCCGTAGCATATGCCATTATTTTTATCGGCTGCGCCGCTGCTGCGGCACGCAGCCATACAATCTATTGCGGATCGAGGTCGGAATAAAGCGATGACTTCTACGAATTTTTATGAGCTTCCGTCATCCCAGCCGCTAAGCGATGCGTATGCGAAGCAAACGGACGACCGTTTGAACGCATTGTTCCATAGCGGCCATCCTGCGGACGACGAGCATTGGCGCGCCCGTTCTTCCCGGCTCGACGGCATGAAGGAACTGCGGGCGTCCGCTGCGGACATTGCAAAGGCGCTCCGCGCTTATAACGAGCGATTCGGGATGACGCCGGAGACGGCGGCGCATATCGAAGCGATCGGACAAGGAGCGCAGGTCGTCGTCGGAGGACAGCAAGCCGGTCTGTGGACCGGGCCTATTCTCGTCATACATAAAGCCGTAACCGTCCTTGCGGCAGCCAAGCATGCTTCGAAGGTGTTAAGCCGGCCGGTTGTGCCCGTATTCTGGATTGCGGGGGAAGATCACGACTGGGACGAAGCGAACCACGTCACAGCGGCAACGGAGCAAGGGCTTCGCAAGCTGGCCGTCGCCAGACCCGAAGGACCGCGAACGTCGGTCAGCCGCACGCTTGTGGCGCCTGAAGCTTGGGAAGCCGCAGTCGTCGAGCTTGAAGGGGCGCTTGCCGGCTCCGAATTCAAGGAGCCGCTGCTTGGCAAGCTTCGGGCGATATCCGAGTCGGCCGAGACGCTGACCGATTCGTTCGCGCACCTTATGGCGTGGCTGTTCGGCGATCAAGGACTCGTGCTGGTCGATGCGGACGACGCGGCGCTTCGGGCGGTCGAAGCGCCGATGTTCCGGCGGATGCTGGCCGACAACGATGCGCTTGAGACGGCCTATGCGGCGGCAGGGGAAGCGCTGAGCTCGCTCGGCTATCGTACGCAGGCCTCCGCCGTGCCGGGCTGCGCCAATCTGTTCCTGTTCCGTCCGGAGGACAGCGCATCCGGTCTGGCGAACGACCGCGTACTGCTGTACAAACGGGACGGCGGCTTCACCGACAAGAAGGGCGAGTCGTTCTGGAGCGCGGATGAGCTGCTCGCGCTTGCGGAGTCGAGCCCCGGGCGCTTCAGCAACAACGTATTGACGAGACCGATCATGCAAGACTATTTGTTCCCCGTTCTGGCGGCTGTGCTTGGAGCGGGAGAAATCGCCTACTGGGCGCAAATCGGCGGCGCGTTCCGGCATTTTGGAATGGAAATGCCTATCCTCGCCCCTCGCATGTCGTTTACCTTAGTCGAAGGCACGACCGCGAAACATATGATGAAATACGATCTGACGTTCGACGATGTCGTTCTCCGGTTCGACGAGCGCAAGCAGCAATGGCTGACGGCGCAGGACCGGTTCGATATCGCCGGCCGGTTCGGGGCGGCGAAGCGGGAGTTCGAGTCGCTGTATGCGCCTCTCGTGGAGCTGGCAGGGGAAGTGCAGGCGGGGCTGGCGGCGCTCGGAGCGACGAACATGAACAAAATTTTGGAGCAAATCGATTTTCTGCAAAACCGGACTCAGGACGCGTTCCGCAAAAGCCACGAGGCTTCGATACGCCATTGGGACCGGATCGGCTCGGCGATATGGCCGGGCGGCAAGCCGCAGGAGCGCGTATTGAACATGACCGCTTATTACAATCGATATGGAACGGATTGGCTTGCGAAGCTGCTGGCCCTTCCTTACGCTCCGGGCGGCGAGCATCGAATCGTCTATTTGTAAGCAATCGTTATTTAATATGAGATGAGAGGCAGTGGTCGAACGATGAGTACGGATGCAAAACAAAAAAGTATCGTAGCGGATATGTCGCTGGCGCCGGAAGGACATTTGAAAATCGATTGGGTTAGCGCGCATATGCCGGTGCTGAACCGGATTCGCGAGCAGTTCGAGCAAGACCAGCCGTTCAAAGGACTGAAAGTGACGATCGCGCTTCACTTGGAAGCCAAAACGGCCTATTTGGCGAAAGTCGTCAAAGCCGGCGGCGCGGAAGTAACGATAACGGGCAGCAATCCGCTGTCGACGCAGGACGACGTATGCGCGGCGCTCGTGGAAGACGGCGTTACCGTATTTGCGAAATACAACCCGGACCCGCAGGAATACAAGGAACTGATGATTAAGGCGCTGGAGACGAAGCCCGATCTGCTTATCGACGACGGCGGCGATCTGGTGACGATTCTTCACTCCGAGCGTCAGGACCTGCTGCCAACCGTTCGCGGCGGTGCGGAAGAGACGACGACCGGCGTGATCCGGCTCAAGTCGCTGGAGAAGGAAGGCGCGTTGAAGTTCCCGATGGTTGCGGTTAACGACGCATTCTGCAAATATTTGTTCGACAACCGCTACGGCACTGGCCAATCGGTGTTCGACGGCATTAACCGGACGACGAACCTCGTCGTTGCGGGCAAGACGGTCGTCGTCGTCGGCTACGGCTGGTGCGGCAAGGGCGTTGCGATGCGGGCCAAAGGGCTCGGCGCCAACGTCATCGTCACGGAGATCGACGCGATCAAGGCGGTCGAAGCGTACATGGACGGCTTCGCGGTTATGCCGATGATCGAGGCGGCGAAGCTTGGCGATATTTTCGTAACGGTGACGGGCAACCGCGACGTCATTCGCGGCGAGCATTACGAAGTAATGAAGAACGGCGCGATTTTGTCCAACGCGGGCCATTTCGACATCGAGATCAACAAGCCGGAGCTCGAAGCGTTGTCCTCCAACGTTCGTACGGTGCGCCGCAACATCGAGGAATACCAGCTTAAGGACGGACGCAGCATCTATCTGCTGGCGGAAGGACGCCTTGTCAACCTGGCGGCGGGCGACGGCCACCCGGCGGAAATTATGGACATGACGTTCGCGCTGCAAGCGCTGGCTCTGCGTCATGTGAACGAGCAGTACCAGACGCTCGGCAACCAGGTAGCGAGCGTGCCGTACCATCTCGACGAGCAAGTTGCCCGTCTGAAGCTGGAAGCGCTCGGCATGGGCATCGACACGCTGTCGGAAGAGCAAAAAGCGTATCTCGATAGCTGGGACGCGCATTAAGCCTGAGGGCTCGCGCGCAAGGCTTCATGCGGGCTTTGCGCACGGTACGTCGGAAGTCGAGCCTTGCCCGGTTAGGGGCTGACGAGAAGGACTCGACAGCTTGAGAAGAAACGAAATAAGCGCCCCTCAGGGAACCCTGAGGGGCGCTTATTTTGTTATACACCTCGTGTTTCGTCGAATAAGTGCTCCCCTAAGGCGCTTATTTCGTTATGAGCCTTGCGCTCCGTCGAATAAGTGCTCCGCAAGATCGCTTAAATGCTCGCTGCGTGCTAAAAAGTAACGATGGCTTGTGATTAGGAG